>Ga0182234_10004_pt1 | contig 181700 bp, 160 predicted proteins | sample hydfratesGB_TM_A_FD_145595 | JGI IMG/M metagenome (GOLD analysis project Ga0182234, IMG submission 145595) | Subsurface microbial communities from deep shales in Ohio, USA - hydraulic fracturing test GB_TM_A | ecosystem: Environmental > Aquatic > Deep subsurface > Shale gas/oil reservoir >...
ATGAAATAAATGAAGAAATATCTTCAGAATTAATTGATATTGCAAAGATAACTGAAGGTGTTGAAATTGATAAAAGGATAGAATTGATTGTGAATTATATTTTTTTAGAAAATAAATTTCCTGATTTCTTTATTAATGAAATCAAAAATGCTGATATTGATTTATTATTAAAATTTATTAGAAAGCAGAATCATAATAAGTTGTCTAATATTATTAAACTTGAAGTTTTTATCAATCATAGATCAGATACCGAGATACAAAAAGTATTTGTTGATAAAATGTTAGAGTGGGTGAAAAAATGGGCTTTAGAAAGCACCTGGAGTAAATATAAAAGCTCGATTAAAGATATATTAAATGATTTGGATAAAGATATTAGAACAAAATTTAGAGAAAATATTAAACAGCTAAAAACAAATTTATTTATAAGTAAATTTGATCGTCAGGTAAGATATAGCAAGTTTTTAGATGATAATCATAAAAAAGAAATCATTGATGATATATTAAGTTGAGAGTTTTAATATAATTGATAATTTTTTCACTAAAAAGCAAAGAAAATTATACTTAGCGATAAATATAATATATATCGTAAAATATTAATCGGAGGGTGCTGACAGTTAAGATTAATTTGGAAATTTATTGAAATAAACAATGATTATAAGCTTGATTTAAGATATAATATACTCAAAGAAAGATAAATTGCTTAACTAAATAAAAATTGTAGTTTATGTGTGATCTATGTATTAACAAAAAATGTAAAATATATTATACTGATAAAGGAGGGATCAGGATGGCCACATCATCTTTTAATAAAGATTTTACACTGAATACTAAGAAGGCTGTGGAGTCATTCGAGAGAATTATTTCCACTCCCAATAAAAGTATTAAAATTGATAAAAGCCTCGTATCAGCTGAAAAAGAGCAGCGAGGTGAGCAGAAATTAAAACAAATATTATCTCGCTAAAAAGATTAATAGAAATGAGTAATGAGCCTAAAGTTCAAGAACTTATTTCTGTTTTTCTTTGTGAAAAGGATACAGATATTGAATATTTCTTAAAAACAGGGCAATTCTTTTTGAAAAGTTAGGGAAGAGCAGAACTTTTTTTATTTATGATGAAGATGCGGATGAATTTAATATTTTGGCATATTTCACTCTTGCCATACAGGTATTAAGAATTCCTGAAGAAATGATTTCTGGGAGAAAGACTACGAGGATGGAGAACTTTTACAAATGTTTAAGATTCTTGAAGAAGATGAAATTATTGAACCTACAGAGATATAAAAGTGCAGCCATCGTTTGATAAACCAATAGTTGTAAAATCATATTAGTTGAGGAGAACTCTCACTGGAGTTATTAAATTCTAGTGGGAGTATTTTTATTTCACCTCAACAAAGTGCAAAAAATGTTGAGGTAGGATTTTTTAGCCTGCAATAACAGGGAATTTTAGTTTGCAACTTTCGGGAATACTACTTTGCAATTCTCGGTAATTATGTATAATTCAAATAATTTTATTGGAAAATATTTGAAATAATTATTGAAAAACTAATTGATTTGATATATAATTTAATTAGTCATTAATTCAAAGATCTAAGGAGATGATATATATGGCTACAAGTTCTTTAGAAAAAGATAAGTTTATAGTGACAGATCCAGAGATGATAGAAAAAATCAATAAAGAGCTTTCTCGCGAAAAAAGTGGAGCTGAATTAAATAAAAAAAGAGATGACTTTGAACAAACTATGAAAGAGCTGAAAAGGGGTAAGGAATTATTAAAACAACTATAATTCCTTTAAGTGAATTTATAGAAACAGCTGAAGCTCAAGATAAGCTTTCTTTAATGAAAAAGGCTGTTTCTAGTTTTTCCTGCGAGAAAAATCTTGATGTTGAAAAATTTATAAGAGAAGATGCTATTAATCGAGAAAAAAGAGATTTAACAAGAACCTATTTAATTATTGATCAAAATGAATTTGAAATTAACAATCAAATTGATATTGTTGCCTATTTTTCTATTGCTTTAAAAACATTAATTATACCACAAACTTTATCTAATTCTAAGATAAAAAAAATAGATGGATTTTCTAAAGATGCTAAAGAAAGTATAGTTTATCTCATAGGTCAACTTGCTAGAGATGATAATTATAGTAGTGAGGCTATTAGGGGAGCAGATATTTTAGCCAGGGCATTAAATATAATTTCAGATATAAAAGATAAAATTGGTGGCAAGGTAGTACTGGTTGAGTGTGAGGATAAGAAGAAAATAATTGACTTTTATTTAGAAAATGAATTCGAAAGGCTTCCGGAGCATAGTGAAAATGAATTAATTAATGAAATTAAAGAAATTATTGAATTAAGGGAGGAAATAACTTCTCCTATTATAAATGCTATTAACGAAATTATTGCTATTCATGATGAAAAAAGAATAAATGATTATGCTAAATTTATAAAATTTATTTAATTTCTAATGATTTAGTCATCACTCTCACTGGATCTCTAAAATCTGGTGGGAGTTTTTTATTTCACCATAATAAAGAGTATTAATTGTTGAGTTAAATTTTTAAAACCTGCAATAATAGGGAATTTTAGTTTGCAACTTTCGGGAATACTGCTTTGCAATTCCCGGTAATTTTAGTATACAACAAATACTAGTTTTTAAGATATTAATGGAACGCAGAAATTGGATGTTTGATTTAGTCGAGAAGGAGGGTGACTGATTATGGTAATTGCTAAGCATAAAAATGAGCTTTTAGTTGTTTGGAAGGATCCAGATACCAGAGAAAGAATTGTAATCGGTAGATTATGGAAAAAAGATGGGTTTTTCCACTTTAAATATATTAGAGAAGACGAAAATGAGCATGGGAGTATTGAATATGCAATTAAGATGGGATATAAACCGATTAAGATTTTTGAAGATATTGATCAAAAATATACTTCTGAAAAATTATTTGCTCCATTCCTTAATAGGTTAAATGGTAAAGATAGAAAAAATAAGCCATTTGAGGCCCTGAAAAGAACTGGAGGTAGATTGAATACAGATACATTAGAATTCATGGCACTTATTGATGAAGAGAAGAAATGTGGAACAGTAAAATTCAACATTGCAGGTTGGAGACATTATGATGGGGATAAAGCTTTAGAAAATTTAGCATCTGGACAGGAACTTCATTTAGAAATTGAAGAGGATAATATTTACGATATGCATGCAATTGAAATCTGGACTAAAGATAAAGAGTACAAACTTGGTTATGTTCCAGCTGTTTACAGTAGGTATATTGATAAGCTAGTAGAAGAGGGAGAATATGACGCTGTAATTAATGAGGTTAATCCAAAGTCTGGCCCCTATCAAATTTTAGAAATTAGATTTAGAGGTGAGATGGTTAACCCCAAGGTGGAAGAAACCAAATTTTCTATTGCTTAGGCAATATCAAAATATAATATGGATTAACTTAATGCCGTTACTTTTATTTGTAGCGGTTATTTTTTTTGAACTAAAAAAAGTTTGTTATTTATCAAATTAATCCAGTAATATAATCTGTATTTTTTATAATTTTTTTAGAAATAATCAATATTAATCTCACTTGCATATGCTAAACGAAAATTGTACCATCTAATACAAACAGCATTCCAAACTTAATAATAAAGAAATAAATGAGTTGAGAGAGAATATGATTAAATATCAGGGAGAAATTATTGAAGACGAAGAGGTTGCATTTTTAGCTCAATCAATTTCCAGCAGATCTCTCCTGCAGAAAGAAGTAAAGAATTTAAATATAGCTGCTAAAATATCTGATAATGAGTTCAGTACTAATCTTGATCAGGTAATGGAGAGTCTGGAAAAAAGAGAAGAACAAAAATATGAAATGAAAAATAAAGAAATTGATCAAAAGGCTGAGTTGCTGCTGCAGGAGAAGGAAAAAAGAATCCGCCTGCTTAAAGACAGGTTAAAAAAGATTGGAGAAGAGCTGGAGGATTAAATTTTGGGTTTTTTTATATTGAGCTATTCGAGTAGAATTTATAAAACTTATATTTCATAAATTTTTATAGTAAAATATTGAGAATATTTTCTTGAATAAAACGAACAATTGTATTATAATTGTAAATAGATAGATTAATGAAATATTTAATAATCTAATTTTTATTCTCCCTTCAATCAACCAAATATTCCAGTCATTCCAATAGAGAATCTATCAAATAAATAATGAGGGTGATTAGAAATGAAAAAAGATGCTCACTTCTATGCTCTGCTTGCCACAGCCCGTTCTGTTGGAATTGAAAAAGAAACTGCCCATAAAATAGCTTATGCTTCCCAGTTTGTTGATGATGCAAAAGTTAATAAGATAACTCTCGCTAATGATAATCCTAAAGCTATACTTTCAGGACTTAAAAAAGACTGTGGCGACTCTGAAAAGATTATTAATGCTGCTACCTGTCATGATTATTTTATAGTTAATACTTTTAATTATGGTGCTATGATTAATAATACTACAGCTTTTCACTTTGTTCCCGGCTGTGATGGAGAAAGTTTTGTTAAAAAGATGCGCTGCAAAAAAGAGTCACCAATTATTTTGGATATACTTAACGCAGCTTTAAAAGAAGGGGACCCTATAAAACTGGGGATTACTCTTCATGCTTATGCAGATACTTTTTCTCATCAGGGTTTCTCGGGTATTTTAAGTAAGGTTAATGATGTAGAAGAACTTGCTACTTCCAATAAAATTGAAGAAGATGTTGGACTTAAAGGTTTTGCAAACAAATTATTTGATCAGGTTAAATATGAAACTAAAGATTCATATCTCCCTGCTTATGGTCACGGTCAGGTATTTAGTTATCCTGATATGCCATATTTGGACTGGAAATATTGTTTTGATAGTTCCAATGACTTTTCTGAAGAATATAAAACAACGAGAATCAGCAATAAAGAAAGATTTACTGAAGCGTTTGAAGAGATTAAAAAGCATTTAAAAACATTTTTAGATAAAAATCCAGAATATAAAGATGATTCTGTTGCTGAAGTAAATGAAAATAAGTTTTTTAGTAACTTAGTATTAAAAGAAAAAACGGATGCTCGCATTCAAAACTGGAAAGAATTTATGATAGATGAAGAACTTTTTGAAGAAAATGATGAGTTTTTAGATTATGATGAGAATCTCTGGCTTGAGGAAGCTTTTCAGTATTTTATTTCAGAAGATTTTAATGACAGAATCGTAAAAGAAGTTTATTTAGAAGATGATTTTCTGGATTCCAACTGGTATAAATATTATCAGGGAACTCAGTGGTATAAAAGATTATTTTTTGAATCTGCTTTAGATAATGATCTTGTTATTCCTAATGATTATGTTGATATTGCTGAAATTATTAGAGAAGAGAGATAAGAATAGGGAGGTACTATGACAGTGAATTATAAGACAAAAGGAAATATTCCTAGTTTAGAACTTGATGAGCAAAGAAATTTTCATTTTTTGATAAATCCAATAGATCGTTGTTCAGTAAAAATTGATGGGAATACTTTTATAGCGTTTTATAAAGCTAATGAAGAAAACCCAAAATGCAAAAAATCATATTTAGTGGATAGTTCAGTTAGGATTAAGATTCCCACTATTAATTTTCTTTGTGACACTTCTGAATTAAAAAACTTAGTAAAAATTGCGTTTGAACAAAATAAAGCAGTGGAAATAGAGATTGAAATAACCTGCAAGAACAACAATTCAGTCAATAATAATGATCAAAGAACAGCTGAAGAGCAGAAATCTTTTGCTAATAACTGCTGCGAAATGGTACTCAAAAAAATCAAGGTTCTAAGTGGTTTTTAATGAATAAGGAAAGCTATAATCCTATTTGGCCAGAAACTCTTATTTTTTTAGGCGCGGGAGCTACAGCATCTATAGGAATGCCTACAACTGGAAAAATTGCAGAATTATTATATAAACTAAGCAGTTCGGATGGCAATCTAGCTTCTAGAGTAGAATCAGTGTTTAAAGATAAGACCTTTCAAAAAGAAATAGGTGATTTTTTTGAGCAGTTAAATGATATTGAAAATAATAATCAAACAGGTAAGTATAGCAAAAATTTAAGAAATAATTACAGTTGGGCCACCCTGAAATCTTTAATTTCAATTTGTCCCGGTGAGAGTGAAAAAGATTTTAAACTTCTAGATTTATTTAATATTATTGATCTGCATTTAAACAATGGGCAGGGTTTCCATACGCCTAATGCTGAAGGTGAAAAAGTATTTATCGACTTAAATAGTCTTAGAAAGGCTAGAAATACTCTTAAGCTATTGATCAATTTAATATTTGCTTATAAATATCAGCTAGCGCTAAAAAATAACAGAAATACGATAGATAAATATGCTCAATTTGCTGATATTCTTGCTGAAATGATGCTGGATGAAGGGGAATATTTTAGCAGCCAAAATTATAGTTTAGATAAAAGAAAATTTTATCTATTTAGTTATGCAGTAATTTCAATGAATTGGGATCCTTTGTTTTTGTGGTATATTTTTAATGCCCATAAAAAGAAAAATGATTCTCCCCTTAAAATAGGCGAATCTGGAGTTGAATTGAAGTTGTTTAATGATTTTGCACATTTTTTGGGAGTAAGGGCAGTTGATAGTAAAGAGCAGAAAATCTGGTATCCTTTAAATGAAACTGTGGTTCAGCGACTTAATGATCCAGAATATCAGAATAGAAGAGTTAGAGTTGGTAAGTATTATTTTCCGCATGGTTCACTTAACTGGAGAAACTGTCCCAAATGTGGTAAGTTAACTTCTTATTTGGGGAGTGAGTGGGATATTTATTCTGAAAGTTTATTTCCACCTCAATTAGTAAAAAATTTATCATTTTCACAGCCCAGGTCTAAGGAAGAATTTAATGATTTTAAGGTTGATTTAGTAGATAGTTTACAGTGTCAGTACTGCGGAAAATTAACTTCGATTAGCGATAGCCCTATGATTATGCAGAGTAGTTTTAAATTAAACCACTCTTCTTTTATTGAAGAAATTCAGAGAGATATGCGGATAGCTATTGAAGAGGCTAAACATATACTTTTATTTGGATATAGTCTTCCAGAAGATGATGTTATTTACAGGAGTCTTTTAGCTGCCCGAAAAAAATATAGTGATCAAGAAAATATACCGTATTGTTCAGTGGCAACAGGACGGATTGCTGATGCTCCTAACAAATGGCTTAAAGGCAGAGAATTAGAAGAATTTTTAAATAAAAATCCAGAATCTTCTTTTGCTGAAGTAGTTAAAATAGCTTTTGATATTTTTGGTAAAGATAATGTTAGGGGCTATGCCTGTGGTATTCCGGCTGTTTTTATGGATAAATACGGGGGACATGCAAGTAAAGCAAGGATAAAAGAGCTTTTATACCCCAAAAAAATATTTTCGAATAACCGGGTGGAGAGATAAAATAAGTTATGTGGTTTTAAAGACTGATTCATATAACAAATAAGAAGTTTCTTAATTATAGGTACCTTTATAACAGAAAAGAGGAAAAGCTGTGACAGATAATATAGATCTACCATTTAAGCAGATAGAAAAGGCTGAAATATATGCGATAAAGCCTAATCGCTTACTGTTTATTATAGGCAACGGCTTTGATTTAATGCATGGTGTTCCATCAAGTTATTATAATTTTAGAGACTTTTTAGGACGGAATAATGGTCTGAGAAATGCACTAGAGACTTACATCAAAAGAGATGATTTGTGGGCAGATCTTGAAGAAAGTCTTGCTCATTTAGATGATGAAACAATGTTGGGGACCACAAATGATATGATGGATATTTTTGATGTGAAGGAGCAATATGACGATGATTTTTCTGCAGCAGAGTTTTTTATGGCAGCTGAAGCTGCTATTGGTCCTGCGCAGACAATTATGAGCGAGCTGCCGGGAGAATTTAGGAAATGGATATCTACTTTAAAAAGCTTCAACTCTGCAAAACCTCTTGCAGACATTTTAACTAAACAATCTAGATTCATAAATTTCAATTATACTGAATTTTTAGAGATAATATATGAGATTCCTCAAAATAATATCTGGTATATCCATGGTGATAGAAGAGAAAACAATAAAGAATTGATTCTAGGTCATGCCCCTGGAGCTCAATTTGAGAACCAAACTGATCCAAATAAAATGAACAGTAAAGGTATGAGTGTAAAAAATCAAACAGCATATGATTTACGTGAAACTGCAGGTTATGGCTTGATTGACTATTATGATGCTACTACTAAAAAATCTACAGATGTGATCAAAGATAATAAAGATAAATTTGAAACATTTACTAAAATTGAGAATATAGTTGTTATTGGCCATTCTCTTTCAGAGGTGGATTATCTCTATTTTAAAGAAATTATCAAGCATAATTATAGGGCTGTAGATATCAACTGGTATATCAGCTGGTATAATTCTGAGGATTTTGAAAGAATAGAGCAATTTGTAACCGAGATGGGTATTTTAAGTTCTAAGGTAAGGCTTTTAGAACATAATTAAGATTATTATACATTACTCAAAATGAACTTATAATTGTTGAATCAGGATAAAAATTACAAATAATTGGAAAAATAATTGAACTTCATGAACAAATGTATTATAATTAATTTATAAAATTAAACTTAAATAAATTTTGGAGTTTAAAATTGGAGGGCTAAAAATGTCAAAACATATTCTTCGTTATGGGACAAATGCTGATAAGAAATTTATTGATGGAAAGGATCAATTTTATGATCTTTTAGCTATAAACGGTAATATGATGGCCTATACTCCAAAAGCACTTTCAGACTTTATTAGATTAAATCAGATGAATAATCAAAATGGTTATTTTATTGATCCTATTACTCACGGTTTTCAACATAAGTTGAGCACAATTAAATCATATAGTAAAAAAGAAGGCAAAGAAACTATTAAACTTTCAGTAAATAAACTAATTAAATCGTATGGAGAACCACTTACGAAAATTATTAAACAGGAAGAAAGACCGGTTAGAGCTGAAGATTTTGACAATCATTATGAATCATTCTGCAAAAATGTTATAAACTTTCAGCTGGATATAGTAAAAAAATATGCAAAAGATGAAGGATATTTAAAATACCTGGGTCAGGATCAAATTGCAGAAAATCTTGAACCAGAATTTGTTACACCGCCCTATTTTTATTTAACTGAAAATACTTATGAAGGTTGGTTAGATGTTAATATCAAATTTATTACTGAAGCCAAAAAACAATTTGAAGATAAAAAAATATTCGCGGAACTAGTTCTTTCAGAAGATATATTTAGTTCTGATAAAATGTTAGAGGATATAAAAGAAGAATATATAGATGCTAAACCTGATGGAATTCTAATTTGGATTGATGGCTTCAAAGAACATGAGGTCTCTTTAAGTCAGTTAAAAATATTTTTTGATTTGATAAAAACATATAATCAGGCGGGAATTAAAGTATATAATCTTTACGGTAGTTTTTTATCTATAATTTTAACTGCTTGTAAGGATAAACTTGGTTTTGGACTTGATGGAGTAGGTCATGGACTTGAATATGGTGAATACAGAAGTGTAGTTCCTGTTGGTGGTGGAATACCGATTTCTCGTTATTATTTTAGACCAATCCATAAAAGAATTAAATATGCAGATGCAGTAAATTTTCTAAATAAATTAAATATTATTCCTCCTAATCCCGGAGAAGAATCCCAAAAAGCTGAAGAGTATTATGCAAAAATTTGTGATTGTAATATCTGCAAAGATATAATCGAGGATAATATTAATAACTTTTCTGCCTTTCAGAATACAGAGTATTATGAGATAGAAATCAGAGGGGTAAAACAGAGACGTAATTATCCTGATCGTGAAACCAAAAAAAGCTGTTTATTGCATTATTTAAACAATAAAAATAAAGAATTTAAATTTGTAGAGGGAAAATCGTTTGATATTATTTTAGAACATCTAAATAACAATTTTAATAAATATAAAGATTATAATGTTATTGATATTGAAGATATCAGCTATCTTAAGAACTGGTATCAGGTTCTAAAAGATAATGAGGTGTAATTATGGGTAAAACAGTCTATATTTTTGGAGCAGGGGCTTCTATTGCTGCTGGTATACCAATTCAGAACCAGTTACTGGCTAAAATATTTACTTCAGTCAAAACTAAATCTGTAAAAGGAACTGGCTTTTTAGAAGAACCTGTCCGCTTACCTTTTACTGAATTTAATAAATACAGGAAATATCTGGCGGATTTCATAATTAACTATTTTGGGGACTTTGATTTACAGCAACTTTATAAGAATATATTTAGTGATCAACAAAAAAGAATTTCTGCAGGGGATTTAGAAGAAGAGACTATATTTAAAGATGATGAATATGATGCTAAGTGGGAAGAAATATTTGTTGAAGTGAAAAAAATCAATATTTCCCTCGAGAATATTTTCACTATATTAGATAAAGTTATTCTCAGCAATAAATTTTTTGGACATGAGTCTGAAAAAGATATAAAATATATTCAAGAAGCCTTAAATAAGTGCATAATTTATATTCTAACAGCTGGTATGGATAAATACTCTGAGGATCAACTTTATAAAAAAATAGCTAATTATTTTAGTAAAAAGAGAATGAAGGATGAAGATTTCTCTTTAATCTCATTAAACTGGGATACTTTACTGGATAAATATCTTAATAATAGTGCTCATATAAATTCTGAGGACGATGAAGATCTCAAACTTGACTATTGTTTGTATAATTATGACTTGAATGGTGAGGTTCCTTCAATTCAGCTAAGGTCTAGCGGATTTAAAAACATAAAACTTATAAAACTACATGGATCAACTAATTGGTTAATTTGTAATAATTGTGGACGTTTATATACCAATTATAGCAGTGATATATCAATTTCAACTTTAAATCAGGAAAATAGTGAGATTAAATGTGACTATTGTGAAAGCATAGAAAGAAATTATAAGCTTCTTAGTTCTTTAGTAACTCCAACTTTTCTTAAGGATTTTGAAAGCATTCATTATAAAACAATCTGGCATAATGCTCATTTAGAATTATCTGAAGCGACAGATATTATTTTTATTGGTTATTCTTTTCCAGAAGCGGATTTTGAGTTACGTTATTTGTTAAAGAAATCTTTGCAAAAAAATGCAAAAATAAAGGTAGTACTTCATGAAAGTGATGACCCAGAATTTTATAAAGATAGAGCTAATCAAAGTTTGATAGATAAACTAAATCTACCTCAAAAACGTTACCAGTCTTTTTTTAATAATCATATCAAATTGGAATTTGATTATAGAGGAATTGAAGGTTATTTTGATGATTTAATAGATAAATCAATTATTTGATTTAAGCTGATAGAAGGGAGTTTAAAATGAAAAATAATAAATTAAGCTCTAGAGATATTTTGTTGGTTTTGTTATATTTACCCGGGAAATCTGGTAAATTTAATGAACCAATTGAAGGAAGAACTAGATTAACAAAAATGATGTTTATTTTTAAAAAAGAAATTTCAAAAAAAATAAATAAATTAGATCGGGGTTCTCTACCTGAGTTTTTTGCTTATGATTATGGTCCTTTTTCGAAAGATTTATTTGATGATTTAAGATTTTTCGAAAGTATTGATTTTATAAAAGAAAATGAGGATAATGGTAGTACTGTTGCTGAAGCTGAAATGGGAGAGTATATGTATGATATTAATAATCAAAGAGGCTTTGAAGAAAATGTTGATGTTTTTAACGTTGAGCCCCCAAGCGCTGTGTCTTTTTCTCTAACTGAAAAAGGTGAAAAATATGTAAAGGATGAATTAATAGGGGTGTTAGAAGAAGAACAAAAAGAGTTTTTAAGTCAATTCAAAAAGAAGATTAATGTTTTAAGTCTGGATGCAATATTAGAATATGTATATAAAAAATATCCTAAATATGCTACTAAATCAAAGATTAAGGATAATTATCTCTAAGGATGGTTAAAATGACTGAAGCAGAAATGGTTAAAATTTGTTATGATAAATTTAAAGTTAATAATAATTATAAAAATATTATCAGGGAAGTTCCTTTTTTGTCCAGATCAATTGATATGGTTTTAGTAACCCATAAAAATGAGATTGTTTCTATTGAATTTAAACTTAAGAACTGGAAACAGGCAATAAAGCAGGCACTTGATCACAAAAATGGAGCTGATAGAGCTTATATTTGTATGCCGGAGCCGCCAACGGGATTTAATAAATTATTTATAGAAGAATTAAAGGAAAGAGGAATTGGTTTAATAGAGTTTAATCCTGCTGATGATGCGATTAATTTTATTATTGAGGCAGAGAAGAATGATAATCGCTGGTTTCCTAATATTAATAGTTTAAAAGATATCGTTAATAGGATTGCAAATAAAAAGATATTTGCAATATAAAGAGGCTAGCCTCAGCTGCCGAATAGCATTAATGGAAAGCATTATGACTAGATAATTACTCTCACTTGAATTTAAATTTCTGGTGGGAGTTTTTTGTGTATTATTGTCGAAAATCTTGCGGGTTAACACTAAATCAAATATAATTAAGTTTAACTAATAAAGGAAATTTTACTTAAATTAATAAAATTATTCTTTTGAGAAAGGATGAATTTATTTAACTTTTTTAAAAGACTATAACTATTAATATATTGAGGGATGAGAAAAATACATGATAATAAGAATAATAAAAGCAATCTTCAACCTATTTAAACGAAAATCAAAAAGCAAAATTGAATTAGAAAAAGAGAAAGAATACATAGAAAATCAGATTGAAAAATATTATGATCTTTTTCATAATTATGGAGAATATCCTTTAAACAGAAAACAGCAGGAGGCTGTTGTTAAAAATCAAAAGTATAACCAGGTAATTGCAGCTGCAGGAACCGGTAAAACAACAGTTTTAGCTTACAGAATAAAATATCTGATTGAAGAAGGTATAGAGCCGGAAAAAATATTAGCAATTACTTATTCAAATAAAGCAGCCGAAGAGATGCAGATTAGACTTAAAGAAAAATTTAATATTACTGAGGTCAATGTAAATACTATTCACTCTTTTGCCAATAGTATTGTTAAAGAAGAAAGCGATTATAAGCTTTCTACAGTTGATCCGAATGATATTACCAACATTGTTGAAGAAGGATATAATCAGTTTTTAAATTCTAGTCAGGAGTTTAGAGGATATTTCTATAAATTTTTAAGTCATCAGAATGATGAATATCTTGATGAAACTGATTTTGAAGAAAAAACAGAATATCTTGCTGCAATGAGAACAAAAAAATACGAAACACTCAAGGGAGAAAAAGTTAAATCACGGGCTGAAAAAGCAATAGCAGATTTTTTCTTTTTATATAACATTAAATATCAGTACGAAAAGATTGCTGATTGGGCTGATAAAAGTGATGATAAAGTTGTCTACCAGCCAGATTTTTATTTAACAGAATATGATATTTATCTTGAGCACCTTGGTATAAATAGAAAGAATGAGGTTCCAGAGTGGTTTGATTTGAGTTCTGAAGAATATTTAGCTAAAAGGGAATGGGCACAAGCTCAATTTAAAAAGCATAATAAGACTTTGCTAGAAACTTTTGATTATGATTACCAGGAAGGTAATTTAGAAGCTATTTTAAAAGAAAAATTAAAAAAATATGGGATTAAGCTTAAAAAGAGAAATTTCGAAGAATTTCTGGATGCTGTAAATGATGTTAATAGCTACACTTTACTTGACGATTATAAAAAGTTTATTAATACCGCTAAAACAAACAATGTAAAAGTTGATCAAATTGAGGAGTTATTAACCAGAGGTTTTGAAAAACAGTATTACTTTGCTAAAAGTGCAGCTATGTTATATCAGTATTATGAAGACTATTTAGAGGAAAACAGGAAAATTGATTTTAATGATATGATATATAAGGCGGCTACTATTCTAAAAGAGAATCCTCAAAAATATCAAAAGCGATATGATCACCTGTTAGTTGATGAATTTCAGGATGTATCTCTGGGTCATATTGAAATCATTAAACAATTTTTTGAGGGGGACTCTAAAGTTAAATTATTTTGTGTTGGAGATGACTGGCAGAGTATTTATTCTTTTCAGGGGTCTGATCCGAAGTATTTTATAGATTTTGAAAAATATTTTGATAAATCAGCTAAAACCTATCTTGTTGATAATTATCGCTGCCCCAGTTCAGTACTTGAGGCTGGAAATTCTTTAATAGATAATAACAAACATAAGATTAAGAAAAAAGTTAAGGCAAATAATCCAGCAGAAACCATTCCTGAATTACATATTTTATCAGATAGTAATCGTTATAAACATCGAGTAACAAATTATACAGTTAATCTGGTTAAGAAATATCTAGCTGAGGAAAATGAACCAAAAGATATAATGATAATCTGTCGCTATGATGGGGCAGCTCCTTTTCTGAAAGCAATAAAAGAAAAGCTTAAGACTGATGGGATTTCATATATTGGTAAAGGAGATGACTATTATAATGCAGAGAGTAATAGTCAGAGGCCGGAAAATGCTGTTTCAATCTTTTCAGTGCATCAATCCAAAGGTCGAGAAGCAGATAATGTTATTTTATTGCATATGGTAAAAGATGATAACTTTAGTTTTCCGACAGTAGATAAAGAGAGCAAATTAATTGAGCCGGTTAAACTTAATAAAATCAACCATTTAGAAGAAGAAAGACGTCTTTTTTATGTAGCAATCACCCGAGCGAGCAAAAATCTTGATATTTTAACTCAATCAAATAATATGTCACCATTTGTTAAGGAAATTGAAAGTCATCTTGAAAAAGCTGAAAGCCTAAATCTTTCCAACATTCAAAAGAATAAAGGTTTTGATTTAACAGCTAAAATCTACAGACTCTGGGACTCAAATAGTGATAAAATTAGGCAGTCTGGGATGCTGGAGACCAGAACAGAGGAAACAATTCATTTTCTTGCCTGGGAAAGTTCTGATTTAAAAGAGTTAGAAGAAAATATATGGTATAAACTAAGAAATCTAAAACTAAAAGAATATCAAGGTAAGAAACAAATTCAATTTACTGCTAAGACAGAAATAGTTGAACTTTACCAGGAATGATTCAAAAATTTAATATCAAAATACTGGCTGAAAAGCATCAAAGAATTGAGGGATCTATTAGAAGCCGACTGGGTCGTTTAGTCTAAATCCTTTTTCAAACCGCTATTTTTGTCGAATTCATTGAATTCCCCACTGAGATAAAGTATAATAGAAAATGAATATATGCTAAAATTTTGCAGTTGAAATAGATTGTTTTACAAACAGGGGGATCTTTATGAAGACCAAAGAATTAATTATGAATACAGTTCGAATCATTGGAGATATTATTTTTGTTAATATAGATTTTTTACTCGCTTTTAAACTGCGCTTTGGAGACACAATTCCTGCTCAAAACTATAATGCTTACATGGACTTAATACCATACATCTCTGTTTTTGCAGTTCTCTTATTTCAAATGTACAACCTTTACAGTAATCAATTGAAAAGAAGAATAGATGAGATATTCTATACTTTTATTCCAGCAACATTCATAATGGTCTTATTTGTAGGAACCTTAACCTATCTAACTCATTCTTTAGCTTTTCCGCGCTCAGTTTTTTTGATTTCTTTCCCAGTGCTTTTTGTAACCATGATAGCTTGGAGATACTTAGCTTTAGCTTTAGAACGTTTTATTTCTAAAAAGGAAGATATAATTATCGTAGGTCGTGGAGAAAATACAGCCAAGTTGATTAAAAATATTGCTCATTCGATGCATAAAAGTTATAATATAAAGGATGTAATTATAGATAATCCCGATTATCTTAAAGATTTAGATTATGTTAAGTTCGATCTTTCTACTGATTTTAGTAATTTAGAAGAAAAATTGATGGCCGTGGAAGCAGATATCATCTTTGTTGCTTCCAACTTAAGTGAAGAAGAAAAAAAGGATGCTTTTTATGCAGCTCTGGAAAAAAATTGGGAAGTTTCTCTGGTGCCGGAATTTTATGAGATTATGCTTTCCGGTTCTCGGTTAGAACAGATAGGAGAAATGCCTGTTTTTGAGATTGTTGCTCCTCATAATTCAATTGGTTTTTTCTTTAAAAGGGTGACAGATATTATTCTTTCTGCTGTTGGGCTGCTTTTAAGTCTACCTCTAACTATACCTGCTGCATTAGCAGTTAAGCTGGAGAGTAAGGGGCCTCTATTCTTTACCCAGGAGCGAATCAGTCGAATGGGAGAGAAATTTGAGGTATATAAATTCAGGACTATGGTCAATAATGCAGAAAAAGATACAGGTCCTGTCTTAGCCCAGAAAAATGACAGTCGAGTCACAAAAGTAGGTAAATTTTTAAGAAAGACCAGAATAGATGAGATACCTCAGTTAATAAATGTTTTAAAAGGAGATATGAGTATAGTTGGTCCAAGACCTGAAAGACCGCATTTTGTTGGCCAGTTTGAAAAGGAAATACCCCATTACAAATACCGCCACTTTATCAAAACAGGGATTACAGGTCTGGCTCAGGTTTACGGCTTCTATGATACTGATGCTGAGGATAAGCTCAGAATGGATCTTTTATATGCCAATAAGCGCTCATTTGTCTTTGACTTAAAAATCTTACTGGAAACTTTAAAGGTTATCTTTATGGGGCATAAAGCAAATTAATATAATTCAAGAAATTTCACCCGGTGCTAATATTCTGCAGCAGCGGGTATTTTATTACACAGATCAGGGGAGTTGATAATTAATGAAAGTATTAGTAACAGGTGGAGCAGGCTTTATTGGCTCCAACATAGTAGATGGCTTAATTGAAGCAGGTCATCAAGTAATAGTAGTTGATAATTTAAGCACAGGTAAAAAAGAAAACTTAAATGACCAGACTGAATTTTATCATCTGGATATTAGAGATCAGGAATTAGAGAAAGTCTTTAAAGAAAATGAGATTAGCCATGTAATTCACCATGCAGCCCAGATAGATGTTCAGCACTCCATTAAAGACCCTCTTCAAGATGCTCAGAATAACATTTTGGGCACTATCAATCTTTTAGAGTGCTGCAGAGCATACAATACAGAAAAAATAATTTATGCCTCATCTGCGGCTGTCTACGGAGAACCAGATTATCTGTCGGTAGATGAAGAACATTCTATTAAGGCAATGTCACCTTATGGGATTAGCAAACATACTCCAGAGCATTACATAAAAATGTACAGTGAATTTTACGATCTTAAATACACTATTTTTCGCTATGCCAATGTCTATGGCCCAAGACAGGATCCAAAAGGGGAAGGTGGAGTAGTTTCCATTTTTGTAGATAAGATGCTGGCAGAAGAAAGGCCGCTAATCTTTGGTGATGGTCAGCAGACCAGAGACTTTATCTATGTTGCTGATTTGGTAAAAGCAAATCTAATGGCCTTAAAGCAGGGAGATAATATCCTGGTTAATATCAGTACTGAAAGTAGAGACAGCGTCAATGACCTGGTTGACTACTTAAATGAAATTTTACCCTATGATCTGGATCCTATTTATGAAGAAGCACGTCAGGGGGATATACGGCATTCTTCTTTAGCAAATGGTAAAGCAGAAGAGCTTTTAGGCTGGACTCCTGATTATGATCTTAAAACTGGTTTAGAAAAGACTGTTGAGTACTACAGATAAGCATAAAGTTGTTTTAGCTGCTTATACATTTTTAATAATTCAATAGAGAAGTTGAAAGATATTTAATCCTCTTAGTGCAGATAGGTCAGGTAATAATTTTTTCTGCTTAAGGGGATTTTTATTTCGATTATTTTTTAATAATATTCAGAAAATTATTGACAAGCAGAAAATTATATAATAAACTTAGTTTATAAAGTGGTTTTATAAAGTTTTTAATTAAGCTGGAGTGATTGTTATGGATAAAGAAGAACGTTTAAAAATATTATATAAAATACTATTAGAAAATGAAGCCTTAACCAAACCTGAACTGGCTGAAAAGGCCGGGCTTTCTCTAACAGCAATTTCTGATTATATCAACGAACTGGTAGATTCTGATTGGATTTTACCGCGCAAAAAAGCCGATTCCAGCGGGGGGAGAAGGGCAGTTATCTATGAGATTAATGCCAAAAAAAGATATATAATTGGAATTGATTTAAAAGACAGCCATTTTTATATCTTCATCTCTGACTTAAAGGGAGAAATAATTAAAACTAAGATCCATTATCTCAATAACTGCAGCTTTAATTATTATATTAATGAAATTTTAAAAGTTATCAGAACAATCTTGGCTGAACTTAATTTAAAAAATGAAGACTTTCTTTCTTTCGGGATTTCTATTTCTGGAATCACGGATTTTGAAAATAAAATTGTAAACCGCTCCAATCAGCTTGACTGGACAGATCAGCCGCTCGCCGAAAGGCTGGAAAAAGAGCTTGAGATTCCTGTCTTTGTAGAGACTGATGTCAGGATTTATGCCCACAATGAATTAGATAAGGATGATCAAAACAATATAACCACAGTGCTCTTTATAGGAGAGGGAATAGGCCTGGCTTTAATAGTCAGAAATCAGATCCTGCAGGGTTATACAAATCGGGTTGGTGACAACAGATTTTTTGGGGAAAAATTAAAGAATTTAATTTATATCATTCGTAATGATCAGTATCTAAAAGAAATTAATAAACTTCCCTATTATTCAAAGGAGTTTGAGGAAGAAAAAATAGAAGAGTTAAACCAGAGATACAAGGAATTTATCAGCAAAAATCAAAAAAACAGCAAAGAACTCAATGATTTTACCGACTACATTGCTTCGATGATGTTATCTACCATCAATTTATTAAATCCTAAAAAAGTTCTTCTAACTGGAAATGTCTTTGATTATAATGATCTGATCTATTCTCAGGTCAGAGAAAAGATATCTGCAGGAGAGATGTATCATCTACCGGAGATAAAAAGAAATAAAAAGAGCGAAAGCCCGTTAGAAAAGGCAGTGCTTTCATTTTTAATGCAGAAATTTTTTGCAATAGAAAAATTTAATTTAATGAGGGAGTAAATAAATGATATTTGAGCAGCAGATGAGCTACAGCAGAGAAAAAATAATACGCGAAGATCAGAGCTACTATAATCTGGTTGAATTAAGACTCAAAGATGCTTCCAGAATAGACTTTGAGAAAGTTGAAAACAAAAATTTTAAGGAAAAACTCTTTGATACCGCCCACTTAAGACTCTTAAAGGCAAAAGAAAGAGGAGTAGAAAAGCCTTTGGTTATAGTCTGGGCTGCTTATGGACATCAGATTTCTGCAGCTGATTTTTTCCCGGAGCTGCTTAAAAGCTGCAGTGAAGAGTATCTTAGTTTAAATGCCCTGATCAAAGAAAAAATGAAGGCTTTAATCAAAAGCAAAAATTACATAATCAGGGATAATAAACTCAGGGTAAAGGCTTTAAATTCTGAGTCTGCTCGTGCTGCCCAAAAGATTATCAGCTTTTTAGAAAGTGAAGAGAGAATCAAAGTCTATCAGAGTGAGAGTGAGCTCAGTCAAGAGGAGATCTATAGAAGTTTGGATTATAAGCGGGATTTAATTGCTGTTGGAGAAATTGCCTATCCTTCAAACTACAGTAGAGAGCATAGATATCCACTCAGCTTTAACGGCTCCTATTTCTTACTGGAGGAGGCCGACTGGGAGAGCAAATATTCACTGCTTGGAGACCACTACGGCCTTTTGATCTGTGAAGGGGAGATTATAAGCCCACCACTTTTCAAGCGCTCAACCCTGCTTAAAGATCAAAATAATAACTGGGAGCTAAAAAAACCATTTTTAAGTGACTTAAGCCTTAAACTGCAGGGGAAAAAATTTAATTTAGCTAATTTTGAAGTTAACAAAGAAGCTGAATTCAGCCTCTATAACCGCTACTTTGGGGTAGAAGAAAATAAAAAAGCACTTGGAATAACACCTGCAGCAGCAGATAAAATAGAGATTATAATAATTGACAATCAGGTTGTTGGTGTTAAAAGTGGTGGAGAAAATGAAATAGCACAAAATTCCCTGATCCTTTCCCTGCCGGCTGCAGAATTTGAATTTGACCCTAAAAAATCTAAAAAAGTTGAATACAGCTTTAACAGCGGTAAAAAATATCAGTCTGCCCTGCAGGCAGGTCCGCTTTTAGTTGAGGACTTTAAATTAAGGCTCGCTCAAGACACTTTAAAGGAGGAAGAGTTCTTTGGTGCAGATCCCAAGGGAAAAAGGGGACAGTTTGAGCGGGTTGTGCCCACAGATTATGCCGCTGACATTGATCAGACGAGGGCGGCCCGGCTGGCTGCAGGCATCTCAGCTGAGGGAGAATTCTGCCTCTTAGCAGTAGAATCTGTAAATACAGGAATGGAAGCCGGTAATGAGTCTTCTGGAGCCACCCTGCTTGAAATGGCAGAGCTGGCTCACAAAAGAAATTATAAATATGCCTTGAATTTAGATGGAGGTGGTTCTGCAAATATTCAATATCTTTACGGCAAGCTGCTTAAGACAGCCGATCGTAGGGGGCTGCCGGAGGTTGTTTATGAGAGAATGGTTCCAGTTTTAGGCTTTATAAAACAAACTTAGGGGGATAAAAATGCAAAAAAAATTATGGATTATTAGTCTTTCAGCTTTATTAGTTTTATGTTTCGCCTTTACAGCTTATGCCCAGACAACAACGATCCGCTACTTTATGTGGGATCCGGAGTTTAAGGATTTAGAACAGGGGTTAATTGATGAGTTTGAAGCAGAAAATCCGGATATTGAAGTTGAATTTACAGCTTTAGAACCATCTAATTACTGGCCTAAGATTTCTGCCATGGCATCAGCTGGTGAACTGCCAGATGTATTTAATATGTCTTCAGGCTATATTGATCAGTGGGCTGGAGACGGTTTACTGATGAATATTCAGGATGAGGTTGATAAGCTGCCCCAGGATGACTATTTTACCAAGGTATTTTCTACCCTGCGCTATCCAGATAAAGAGAGCAGTGACATGTATGGTATTCCCTATGCCTGGGTAACAACTGTTTTATACTACAATAAAGATATGTTTGATGAAGCAGGAATAGATTATCCAAGTGATGACTGGAGCTGGGAAGATTTCCGCAAGGCAGCTCAGGCCTTAACTATTGATGAAAATGATGATGGTGTGGCTGAGCAGTACGGTTTCTGGTGGTATGGACGCTATGCTCATGTAGAGCCCTGGATTTATGCCAATGGCGGCCGGATACTTAATGAAGATAAGACAAGAATCGCTGTAGATGCAAAGGCAAAAGAAGCTCTAAACTTCTTGGCTGATCTAAGCAATGAATATAATGTTTCACCACCTAAAAGAGATATCGTAGGCATCAGACAGCAGGATATGTTCCCCTTACAGCAGACAGCAATGTGGGTTGATGGTTCCTGGAATGTTGCTCATGTACGACAGATGGGAGAGGGAGCCTTTGACTGGGGTATTGCTAAAGTTCCTCAGGGTCCTTCAGCAGAGGCTGGAGAGTATGAAGCCTATGGCTGGCCTGATTCTCTAGTTATTTCTAAAGAAAGCAAGCATAAAGAGGCTGCCTGGAAGTTAGTTAAGTATTTAATTGGTAAAAACCGTCCTCTAGAATCATATATGGCAGGTAAGGTTCCAATCAATAAATCACTTGCTAATTCAGATGAGTGGCTGGAAAAGGATAAGCAGCCGGCTGAGATGAATATCATTTTAGAGTTAGGGGAAATGATGGGCAGAACCAGCTTTACTCCTGGCTGGGGTGAATGGCGCGGCTATGCAGATACAGGTGGAGCCGGAATGAATGGTGTGCTTGACAGCATTACTAATGGTGAAATGACTGTTGAAGAAGCAGTTGAGACTTTCACCAAATATGGAAACGAAGTATTAGAAAGATACTATCCAGAAGAATAGAACTGATAAGTAGAGGAATGGAGATTTAATTTATCTCCATTTCTCTTTAAAAAGGAGGTACTGCTGATGCGTTATAAAAAAATAACTCCCTGGTTATTTTTAATTCCAACTCTGCTGGGGTTGATTTTTTTTAGATTGGGACCGATGATCGCCGCCGGAATGGCTAGTTTTACCAGGTGGAATGTCTTTTCACCGCCGGAGTGGATTGGACTCGGTAATTATATAGAACTTTTTAATTCTGATATATTTCTTTTAATCCTAAAAAATACTGTTATCTTTACCCTTGTTTTTGTACCGGGAGTAATGGTGGTTGCTTTATTTTTAGCACTTTTAGTCAATAATAAGCTTCGGGGGATGACATTTTTTAGAGGCCTTTTCTATCTGCCAGTAATAACTTCTGTAGTTTCAATTGGAGTTATCTGGAGCTGGATTTTAAGTCCCCGTTTTGGACTTATCTATCAGCTTGTTAATAAATTTTTCAGTGTGGCCCGGTTGCCTTCACTTTTAGGTGATGGCCGCTACGCTCTTTTTACCTTGATTTTTGTGTATATCTGGAAGATGGCAGGTTACCAGATGATACTTTTTTTAGCAGGTCTGCAGAACATACCATATATGTATTATGAGGCGGCAACTATTGATGGAGCAAGTATCTGGCAGAAATTCAGATATATAACCCTGCCCTTATTATCACCGACAACCTTTTTTGTACTCATTATCTCTATTATCATGTCTTTAAAAACTTTTGAGTTAACATTTATCATGACTCAGGGGGGACCAAATTATGCTTCATCTACCCTGATTTTCAGTATTTATGTTAATGCCTTTAAACATTTCAGGATGGGTTATGCATCTGCAATGTCCTACATTTTATTTATCATTGTAGCTGTTTTCACCTACCTTAATTTTAAATATAAAGATCGCTGGGTCAACTACAGTGAATAGGAGGTGCTTAAATTGAGTCTTGCTCGTAAAATTTTATTATACACTATTTTAATTATTATTTCTCTGACTACTATCTTTCCTTTTTTATGGATGCTTTCCTCATCTTTTAAAACTATGGGAGAAATCTTTGCCTTAACTCCAAACTTTATTCCGGCCAAGCTATTTAAAGAGGGAATGTGGGATAATTACAGAACAATTTTAAGTGAATATAACTTTTTCCGCTTTATTTTAAATTCATTTCTGGTGGCAGGTCTTGCTGCTTTAGGACAGCTCTTTACCTGCAGTCTCGGGGGCTTTGCCTTTGCCAGGATGGAATTTAGGGGTAAGGAAGTAATCTTTGCTCTAATGCTGGCGACAATGATGATGCCGATTCAGGTCACCATTATTCCCGAATATTTTATTATGCTTAAACTCAACTGGTATAATACCTATCTACCTCTAATAGTGCCTTCTATATTAATCGGTTCCTTTGGGACTTTCCTCTTCCGCAGCACCTTTGAAAATATGCCTTCTTCAATGGAAGAGGCGGCTTTTATAGATGGAGTTAGTGACTGGCAGATGTATTATAAGGTCTTTCTACCAAACGCCAAACCGGCTCTCGCTTCATTATTTATTATTGCCTTTATGAATAACTGGAATGCCCTTTTAAGACCTGTTATCTATATTGATAAACCGGCTCTTTATACAGTAACTATGGGACTTGCCATGTTTAAAGGTAATTATGGAACCCAGTGGCATCTGCTTTTAGCAGGATCAGTGCTTTCAATTTTACCTATACTGCTGGTCTACATGTCGATGCAGAAATACTTTGTCAGAGGAATGCTGACTTCAGGAACTAAGGGGTGATTAGATGATAAAATTTGGAACCGGTGGCTGGCGGGCAATAATTGCTGAAGATTTCACCTTCTACAATGTTAAGCTGGTGGGAAAGGCGATGGCCCGCTATATCAAAGAAAATAACTTTAAAAAGGAAGTTGTTGTCGGTCATGATTTCCGCTTCTTATCAGGGAGATTCTCAAGGGCATTATCAGAGAGCTTAGTCGAAGAGGGAATTGAGGTCTTATTTATGGAGGAGGCTGCACCAACTCCAATGGTTATGCTGGCAGTTGATGAAAATAATTTGAACCTTGGTGCCTCGGTTACAGCATCACACAACTCTGCTGAATACAATGGGATTAAAGTTTTTGTGGAAGAGGGGAGAGATGCTCCTGAGGAAGTGACTGACCGCCTGGAAGAGCTGGTGGAAGAGGTTGGCGAGATAGATTACCAGCGGGGCATCTTTTTTAAGCTGATTGAAGAGGGAAAAATAAGCTATTATAATAATAAGAATCAGTATATTGATTCGCTTTTAGCATTAATTGATGAAGAATTAATCCAGTCAAAAAACTTTCGCATCCTCTTTAATCCGATGTATGGAGTTTCCAAAGATATTATGATGATGTGTCTTGCCTCACTCCGCTGCTATGTTGACACCATGAATGCCTACCGGGATACGATGTTTGGTCTTGATATTCCCTCCCCAAATAGAGAGCAGCTCGGTGATATGGAGGTCAGAATTGAAAAGGGGAAATACGATTTCGGTCTGGCTACAGATGGTGATTCTGATCGGATGGCCCTGATCGATGAAAAGGGTAATTTTGTTGACTATAATGATGTGTTGAAGCTATTATACTACTATCTTAAAGAATACCGGGGTGAAAGCGGTGGTATAGTAAGAAATATTGCAACCACCCATATTTTAGATGAGATGGCTGAATATTATGGAGAAGAAGCCTATGAGGTTCCTGTTGGCTTTAAAAACATTTCTCAGTCGATGCAGGAACATGACCTTTTATTGGGAGGAGAGAGCAGTGGCGGACTTAAAATCAGAGGTCATATCAACGGCAAGGATGGTATTTTAGCCTCACTGCTGGCTGTGGAGATGATGGCCAGAACAGGTAAGAAAATTGGAGATATTTTAAAAGAGATCGAGAGCAAATTTGGCTCACTCTATTTTTCTTATGACAATTTTGAATACGAGTCTTCAGAGAGAAAGAGGCTGGAAAAGCTGCTTTTTGAAGAAAAGTACCAGCCTGATTTTAATCTTTTAAGTGAGAGTGACGCTTTGAGCAATAAAAAGCTTCTTAAAACAAGTTATCTCGATGGGGTTAAATACTATTTTGATGATCAGAGCTGGATTTCTATTCGTTTTTCCGGAACTGAGCCCCTGCTTAGAATCTATATGGAAATGAGAGATCAGGCTGAGGTAAAAGAAATTATAAACTTTTTAAAAAGTGATTTGAATATATAAACTTTACTTTTGGAGGAATTTTTATGTCTAAGCTGGATGAGCAAAGAATAGAATACGGCCTGATTCTGGCAGCAGGCAGAGGTACCCGCCTCGGAGATTTAACTGAGGAGCTTCCAAAGGCCCTGGTTAAGATAAAAGAAGAGATGAGAGTTATTGACTATATTTTAAAGGGCTATGCTGCAGCAGGTTTAAAAAAAGCAGTAATTATAATCGGCTATCAGGGAGAGAAGATAAAAGATTATCTTGGAGATGAGGCCTATGGTCTTGAAATAATATATATTGAGCAGGATCTTGATAATTATGGTACGGCAAAGGCTGTAGAGCAGGCTAAAGCTCTGCTTGAAAACAAATTTTTTATAATGACTTATGGAGATATAATTACAGAGGCTGAAAACTATAAGCGGTTAATTAAAGCTGGCCGTGATTTAGGCTTAAAGCATTCAGGTATGCTCTTAAACTGGCTGAAGGAGATTAAAAAAGGCGGGCTGGTTAAATTTGAAGCTGATGAAGAAATTTTTTTTGAATTCAATCAAGATCATAGACTGCAGAAGAAGGAAAAAGAAGTTTTTAAGGTTAAAAGTATCAAGGAAAAACCCGATCAGAAGGGTGGAGGCTGGAACAGTGCCGGTATCTATTTATTTTCTCCAGAAATTTTTAAATGGATTGCTCAGGTTGACCCTTCTGACCGGGGAGAATATGAGCTTCCTGCAGCAGTTAATCTGCTTTTAGAAGCTGGGGAGAAACTCTATGCTTTAAAAAGTAGAGGCTACTGTCAGGATGTGGGGACTCCTGCTGATCTGGATTATTTAAAAAAGTTTTTAGATAATTAAAATGATATTTCCTGCCATTTTTAGCTTAATTTTTCAAAGTTATTAATCAGCTCCTTTAATTTGATTGGTGTAATTAAGTTATTTAGATCAATTTATTTTAATAGCTCTGCGTTAATAGAAAAGGTGTATAAAAATCAATGAAAAGAAAATATTCAAATTAGCTTACCGCTTACAAATGTTGTTATGACAAGAATGTTGATGATATATCTAATGGCATAGAGATGGGATGGGTGATTCTCTAGAACAAGAACTAGAACAAGTTATAAAAACGTTTGTTAGAATTAAAATTTTAAATTTAATTGAGAAAATTTTCACTAAAAAGCAGGGAAAATTATACTTCCCGTGAAGTATAATAGTATAAATTTCCCAAAAAGGAGTATATACATATGCCTGCTAAAAAAATAAAAGCAGTAAAATCTTTATTTAGAGCAGCTTTATCAATATCTAAAAATGATTATCTAAGTTTTTTGCAGTCTCTTTATGATCTATTTTCACAATTTTCGGAAGCAAGAGAGGTTGAGTTTGAAGACATTTTTAGAGAAGCACTGACTTTAACTTTTGAAAATCAGAAGAATTATCTCCTGCAGTTTGCTGATTCAAAGCAGGAGATTGATTTGCTCAAAGAAGAAGTTATCACTTCAATTTCTCAAAGTGATATATCAATGACAGGAAAAGAATTAGTTCAGCTAAAAGAAAAAGTATTTTTAGATAAATTATCTCAACTCTTAAAAGATAAATTAATAATTAGTGGTCATACTTTAAATGAACAGGATATTGAATCACTAGTAACTTCATTTTTAAAAGCACTTAGAGTAAAAATTATTAAATTGATTTCTCAAAACCAGGCTCAATTTAACCAACTTATCTTAAAATATAATCAGGAGCATCAGGCTGATTTATTAACTATCAAAAAAGAGTTAGAAGATTACTTTAATTGTTATCAGGAGATTTTAATAGAATTAAAAACTGATACTGAAGATATAAAAGTGATGCTGATGGATTTAGCAAGAGATATTAAGAGTTTAAAAAAAGAAGATGATCTCAGTTTTGAAGAACTTCTAGATCAAGTTACTGCAAATATTGAAAATGAATCTTATCAAAATAAAGTGGTCAAACGCTATTTTATTAACCAAATGACTGAGCTATTACTGGAACTTAAAGCAGAAGGAGAGCAGAGATTTAGACAATTAATTAACACAATATTATTACCTCTGCCCAGAAGGATTAACCCAGACCGCAAACTTAATTATAAGGAGAAACTACACAGTATAACAAATATAATTAGGTTGCTGACAATGCTCAAAATTTATTATCCTGATCTGGATTTAAATTATAAAATAGCTTCTCCCATGCAGATATCCGAAGAAAATGATATCTGTTACTTACATACAGAAAAAAATGTTCAGATAGAAAAGGCCATTATTGATTTTTTTAATTATGATCCTGCACCAATAGAAGCAGAAAAAATTAGCCACTTTATTGTTGCCAGAGCAAGTAAATATAGCTGTACAGGTAAGCATACCGAAGGGTGTAAGCTTCAATTTAAATATATTATTAAATCTATCTCTGATATTCCCGATAGTGACCCGCGATTTTTATATACAGAAATCAAAGATCAACATAGTTATATAGGCCACTGCGGCAGCTGTTTTACAATAGCATATTCTAATGATCAGAATAAATTCAAAAAGCGTCTAGAAGGTTTACTGGAGGTAAAATAAAATGTTTAAAAAAACGATTCAGGAATTATTTGAAGTAAAAATTCATCAGGATCAAGAACTAAAATATTTAAATTCATATTTTACTGATCCGGAGGAAAAAAAGTTTGTGTTTGCTTGGAGCAGCTTTAATAATTTCAGTCAGCTTAATCATAGCTGGGAGGATTATCAGAATCAGGATATTGCTCTGTACTTACAGAATAAAAAATATGGTAAACAAAATATACGCTGGGATATCTATTATCTTCTTTTTTATCCAGCTGGAGAAAAAATTGATCCTGCAGAAATATTTAAAATTGAAAAAGACAGGCATATCTGTCGCAAAATAATAATCGAATATCAAAACCTGGCTGATTTAAAAAAACAGTTAAAAAATAAACTACCCTTTAGTTCTGAGTTTTATGATTCAGCTAATACAGCAGGCAATTATACTCAGCAAGAATTTTACAGCAGACTAAAAAACAAACTGGGTTTTGAAGCAGCAGAAATTAAAAACATGCTAAAAATCAATAATGGTGGTGAAAAGGAGAATGAATAATTTTGATCTAATTAGAGTAGAAATCGATTACTTTCGAGGCTACAGCCAAAAGAGGATTTTTGAACTTGAGAGTGGAAGTGATTTATCAATACTAGCAGGAGCCAATGGTCTTGGTAAAACTTCATTTTTTGATGCTGTAGAATGGGCTTTTAGTGGTAGACTCTTCCGCTATGAGGAGGCTAATGAAGAGAAAAACAATAGTCACTTTATCAACCACCGCTGTGGGGTAAAAAATGAAGTGAAAAAACCAGCAGAAGTTAGACTAACAATTGCTAATGATCAAGAAAAATATTTCATTACCCGTAAATCAATTAACTTTAAAAATAAAAAAAGTGATTATGGAAGTTACCGCAGTCAGCTGCTGCTTGTAGACCAGAATGATAAAAAATATTTTAATCAAAAAGCAGAAAAAAAGCTGGATAGTATTTTAATCAAAAAAGAATGGCAGGGAGAACTGAAGTTCAAAGAAATTTTTAGTTATTATCATCTTCTGACTCAGGATAAATTAAATGCCTTTGTTCGTAATGCTAAGGGTCCAGAAAGATGGCAGCAGATTTCCAATTTGTTGGGAACCAGACGTTTTTTGAGTTTGAGTGAAGAATACAAAAAGAAAGCTGAAAAAATAAAAGAAAAGTTGAAACCTCTTGAAAAAAAGTGTGAAAATCTTAAAGCTAAAAGTAATAATTTTTCTAATTTATATTCAGATAAAAATATTTCTCAGGCAAATAATAATTTTGATTTACTTTACTATAAACACAATTTAGAAAAATGGAAAGACGAATTTGAGCTGAAACTTAACTTAGATAATTTTAATTTTGATAATCGAGATGAAAAAATCGAATATTTGCTGACTGCTGCTGAAGAAATAAAATTTGGTCTAAAAGCAGCTTTTGATAAAAGCGAAGAAAAGATATCTGCCATCAAAAATTTAAGAAATGATTATAATAGCTATCAAAAATATAAAAGAGAATTCAAAATCCTTAAGCGTTCAAAATCATTATTTGAGGAATTGAGGAACTTAAACTATCTAAAAGAGCATTTAGAAGAATATTATGATTATCATAGTTTATTAAAGAAAATCGATCAGAAGAAGAAAAAAATTCAAAAAGAAAAAGTTGAAATCTTAGAAGCCAAAGAAAAGCTTATTCCGAAAAAAGAAAAGTTAAAAAATCTGTATGAATTGTTAACAAACATGGAAAAAGATGAGCACAAAAATTATAGTAGATTTTCTAAATTGAGTTCTATCTTAATGACGTTAAAAATTATTTATCCAAATAGCAGCAAAGAATATAATTATTATTTTAAACAGATTGGTAGAATAAAACCTAAAGTTGATGAATTAGAAGAAAAACTCAAAAATTGCGCTAATACAGCAAATAAACTGCAAAACCAACTATATGAAATAAACCATTTTAATGATGAACTTTTCATTATCCTAGAAAAAAGCTTGAACTTTTTAGAAGAAGAAAAAACTAGCGAAAATGGTAAAGTTAAATGTCCTGTCTGCAGTAAAAGTTACCCCAAAATAGATTTAATAACAGAGATTAGAGCTAAAATTAGGACAGGTAGTAAAAAAGTAAAGCAGCTAAAAAAAGAAATTGTTAAAAGGAATAATGAGGAAAGACTTTTAAACAAAGAACTTAAAAAAGAGTATCAACAATTAACAGATCTGATGACAGATTTTGCATCTGATTTAAAAAAGGATCTGGATATTTTATTAGCACGGGAAAATGATTTTAAAGATCAGCTGGAAACTTTAAGAGAAAAAGAGAAGACTTTTAATAGAAAACTGGAGGGATTAAATTATATAAATCATCAAATTAAAACTATAATTGAACAATATGATCAATTAAAATTGAGTTCAGATACTGTAATAGAAACTTTTCTTGATAAAAGAATTGAGAGGCTTAAAAGAAATAAAGCAAAATATAAAATTACTTTTAAAGTAGATAATTATCAGGGTCTAGAAAAGAGAATAATATTGCTGAATAAAAAAATAAATAAATTTGAAGAGAAGCTAAAAAAATATAATTTAAGCAGAAAAGTTAATCATAAAATTCTTAAAAATAAAGAAATAGATTATCAAAATTTAAAAGAAAAACAGAAAAGTGCCCATCAAAAATCTGAGATGATGCTAAAAAGTTTAAAAGCAAAGCAAAAAGAGTTAAGAGAAAATGAAATTAGAATTCGGCATTATAAAATTAAGGAAGAATTAAAAGCGGCTAAAGCAAAAAAAGAAATATATTTGCAGAAACTAATTAAAACTGAAAAAATAGTTGAAGCTGTCAAAGATGTAGTCAGTGAGATGAACGAAAAAATACTGAGTGAACAGCAGGAATTTATTAATAGAATATTTAAAAGAATTTATCCCCATCCTTACTTTAGAGATTTAATTTTAAAGATTAGTGCTAATAGCAGAGGTAATAATTCTTTAATGATTAGCTGTCTAGATAGTGATGTAAATAAGGAAATTAACCCTGCCTATACTTTTAGTGCTGCCCAGATAAATATAGTTGCCCTCAGTATCTTTCTATCAATGGCTTTAAAACAGAAATTTAGCAGATTAAATACAATTTTACTCGATGATCCTGTCCAAAGTATGGATGATTTAAATATAGTATCTTTTGTTGATGTTTTAAGGAGCTGCTGCCTGGATAATGAAGGATTAAATAAACAGCTGATTGTATCTACCCATGATGATAAGTTTTATCGACTGCTAAGAAAAAAGTTTCGTTTCCTTTCCGCAGCAGGACACTACTTTACCGCTTATGATCAAAACGGACCAGAAATTATTATTCAGACTTAAAAAAATTATTAACAAGTTATGATTTTAGATTTCGAAAAAAAGAGAAAATGAGGAAAATTAAATATTAAATATTAGTAGCAGTTTCTATCTTTTACTGGGGTCTGCTCTTTTTCTATAGAGCTTGTTTTTACTGCCATATTTTGATAGAATCTAATCAGTTGAAATAAAGTTTTTAAAGCTCAAAATTTCGAGCTAATTCGACAGAAGAGCTTGCTTATAGAGCCAGGATAAATAATGACCAAGATTTCTAAAAATCCTGGCAGCTATATATTTTTAAGGAGGGTCAAATTTGGATCATTTAGATAAGTTAGAAAGTAGAAGTATTCATATTTTAAGAGAAGCCTACAGTGAATTTAATAATATCTGTATGCTCTGGTCAGTTGGTAAGGATTCAACAGTTATGCTCTGGCTTGCCAGAAAGGCATTTTTTGGTCATGTACCAATTCCCTTAGTACATATTGATACAAGTTATATGATTCCGGAGATGATTGAACACCGGGATAAATTGGCAAAAAAGTGGAATCTTGATATGATCTACGGTCAGGATGAAGAAACTCTGGCAGCAGGAGATACCTTTCCCAATGGTAAGGCTACTCACTTAGAATGTTGTGGACGCTTAAAAACAGATGCCCTGAAAAATACTTTAAACGGTAACTGGAGACGCTACAGATACAATCACAATAAAGATAAATATGAACTGGACAGCAACCGCGAGCCCTACACAGGGGTAATTGTTGGTGCTCGTGCAGATGAGGAAGGCTCCCGCTCTAAGGAGAGATATTTCTCACCCCGGGATCGAAATAATGACTGGGATATTGGCGATCAGCCGCCTGAGTTCTGGGATCAGTATAAGACTGATTTTGCTCCTGGTACGCATGTTAGAATTCATCCACTTCTAGACTGGACTGAGCTTGATGTCTGGGAATATATTCAGCGCGAAAAGATACCTATGGTTTCCTTATATTTTGACCAGGGTGAGGGTAAACGCTACCGCTCTTTAGGGTGTGCTCCATGTACTGAGCCAGTAGAATCTACAGCCTCAACAGTAGATGAGGTAGTAGAAGAGCTGAAAACAGGTAAGTTTTCCAATATCGCTGAGCGTGATGGAAGAGCTCAGGATAAAGAAGATGGCGGCGGTTTAGAAGAACTGCGCAAAGACGGATATATGTAGGAGGTAGAGATGAATAAAACAACTGGAGAACAGGATTTGAATTTAGTTATTGCAGGACATGTTGATCACGGTAAAAGCACAATAATCGGGAGAATGCTGGCAGATACAGATTCTCTGCCTGACGGCAAGTTAGAACAGGTAAAAGAAACCTGCCGCAAAAACTCAAAGCCCTTTGAATATGCTTTTCTTTTAGATGCTCTAAAAGATGAGCAGGCTCAGGGAATTACAATCGATTCAGCCCGCGTCTTTTTTCAGACAGATATGAGACAATATATAATTTTAGATGCTCCGGGGCATATTGAATTTCTAAAAAATATGGTAACAGGTGCAGCCAGAGCAGAAGCTGCTCTACTGGTGATCGATGCTTCTGAAGGAGTGAGGGAGAATTCTCGCCGCCACGGTTATATGCTTTCCATGCTTGGAATCAAGCAGGTGGCAGTAGTGGTCAACAAGATGGACTTAGTTGACTATGACGAAGATACATACAATCAAATAGTTGAAGAATACACAGACTTTTTAGCTGAAATCGGACTTGAGGCAGAGCGCTTTATCCCGGTCAGCGGCATGCTCGGAGATAATGTAGCCGAAAAATCAGAGAATATGCCCTGGTTTGAAGGCAAGACTGTTTTAGAACAGCTGGACAGCTTTGAAAATGCAGCCCTGCCGCATAATAAGCCCTACAGAATGCCGGTTCAGGATGTATATAAATTTACCAAAGGAGGAGATGACCGCCGCATAGTTGCCGGAACAGTAGCAGCAGGTGAATTAAATATCGGGGATGAGGTTGTTTTTTATCCTTCAGGTAAGAAGAGTACTGTTAAAACCATAGAAGGTTTTGAAGAAGATCAGCAGCATAAGGTTAAGGTCGGTAAGGCAACCGGTTTTACCCTGGATGAGCAGATCTATGTCACTAGAGGTGAGCTTGCCTCTAGAGCTGATGAAGCTGAGCCCCAGGTTTCAGCAAGAATCAAGGCCAATTTATTCTGGTTGGCCCGTCAGGATTTAGTTAAGGATAAGGTCTACCACTTAAAACTCGGTACAGCCAAGGTTAAGGCCCGCCTTGAAAAGATCAATCGGGTAATCGATGCTTCAAATTTAGACCAGGATGAAAGCAAAGAAAAAATAGAGCGCCATGATGTAGCAGAGGTAGTCTTTAAGCTCGATAAGGCGATGGCCTTTGATTTAGCAGGAGAGATAGAAGAAACCAGCCGCTTTGTCATTGTCGATGACTTTGAGATTGCCGGTGGTGGAATTATCTCTGAGGCCTTAGAAGATGAACAGAGCTGGGTCAGAGAAAAGGTTATGCGCCGTAACTACAACTGGGAGCAGTCTTTAATCAGCCGCGAAGAAAGAGCAGAGAAATACAATCAAAAATCAACTCTGGTTTTAATTACTGGAGAAGAGGATGTAGGTAAAAAGCCGACTGCCAAAGCCTTAGAAAAGAGACTCTTTAATGATGGTAAGGTAGTTTACTTCCTCGGTATCGGAAACCTCCTCTACGGTGTTGATGCTGATATTAAAAATGGTGATAACGGTCATAAAGAAGAACACCTGCGCCGTCTGGCAGAGGTTTCCCATTTAATGCTGGATGCAGGTGCAATTTTAGTTGTAACTGCAGTTGAACTAACTCAGTCTGATCTGGAGTTAATTAAGACTACAGTTAACCCTCAGCAGATCGAAACTGTCTGGCTTGGGGACAGAGTAACTACAGACTTAGAATTTGACCTCCATATTCCAGAATTCACCTCTGAAGATCAGGTTTCAGCTCAGATAAAGGGCCTGCTTCAGGACAGGGGGATTATCTTTAGACCATGGTAGATAATATAAAGTGGCATTCAGGTGAAATTGATAAGGCTGCCCGGGAAGAACTTCTCGGACAGCAGGGAATGGTGCTCTGGTTTACCGGACTTTCGGGTTCCGGTAAATCAACCATTGCTGTTGAGGTAGAAAAGGAGCTCTACCGGAGGGGTAGAGCTTCCTACCGCCTTGATGGTGATAACCTGCGCTTTGGTCTAAATAAGGACCTCGGTTTTACAGCTGAGGATCGGCAGGAAAATATCCGCCGGATAGGAGAAGTAGCTGCCTTATTTGCAGATGCCGGTCTGATAACTTTAGCTTCTTTTATCTCTCCCTATAAGGCCGGGAGAGAGGCCGCCCGTCAGGCTGCAGGGACTGAAAACTTTAAGGAGATCTATGTTAAAGCCAGTGTAGAAGCCTGTGCCGAGCGGGATCCAAAGGGGCTTTACGAAAAAGCCAAAAAAGGTGAGATTGAAAACTTCACCGGGATTTCTGCTCCTTATGAGGTGCCTGAGAATCCGGATTTGATAGTGGATACCGAAAAATTGAGCCTCAAAGAATCAGTTGAGCTGGTGCTCAGCTTAATTTAAAACGTACACGCACCGTGAACCACCCGATTTAAGTCGTTTGCTGTCGAATCATTTTGATTTAGATCGGTAGATACTAAAAATTATAAGTTAGATTTATAAGAGAACTAAATAAAAGTTTTATAGCCTCTCCTCTTAGTGAAATTGGGAGAGGTTTTTTATTTCAGATTTAGTTTTATTAAAGGGGAATGGTTTTGATGTTTAAATATTTTAAAGAAATAATAAAATACACAGGTATTATTCTTTTTATCATCCTTTTAGTTATGCCGACAATGGCTGGTTTAAATCCAGCCGGGCAGAGGGCACTGGCAGTTTTTGTGCTGGTTTTAAGTTTCTGGGTATCACATGTACTGCCTCTTTCTGTAACTTCACTTTTGGGAATTGCTCTTTTACCTTTATTAAATGTGATGAGTATTGAATATACTTTTTCTCTCTTTGGCTCCAAGGCAATCTTTTTTATTCTGGGAGCTTTAATTCTGGCTTCTGGCCTCTATCAGACAGGGCTAGGTTCCAGACTGGCTTTTAAGATAATCTCATTCAGTGGAAAAAGCCCACTTAAACTCTTATATGGAATTTTATTTACAGCCGCTTTTTTGTCCTTGATTATGCCAGAACATGCTGTTGCAGCTCTGCTTTTTCCGATAGTTTTAGAGATTGCTGTTAGTCTCGACTTAAAAAGGCTGGAAAGTAATTATGGTAAGCTGCTTTTTTTGACAATGGCCTGGGGTACAGTAATCGGTGGAATCACCACCTATCTTGGTGGTGCTCGCAACCTGCTGGCAGTTGGGCTCTTAGAAAAGCACTACGGTATTTCGATCGGCTTTTTTGAATGGATTAAATACAGCTGGCCTATTCCCTTTCTGCTCTTAATTGTTTTTGCAGTGATTATTGCTAAATTTGCCGAAATTGATATTCAGGACAGCTCCCGCTCCTTAAAAAAATTGAAAGCGGAGTCAGAGTCCAGGGGAGATTTATCTAAAGCTGAGAAAAAATTGATTCTAATATTAGGAGCAGTAATCTGCAGCTGGTTATTTTTATCAAATCTAATCAATATTGCATTGACAGCCCTGCTGGGGGGAGTTTTAGTGGTCGCCTTTAAGGTAGTAGGCTGGCAGGAAGTAGAAGCCTATGTTAACTGGGGAGTAATTTTAATGTACGGGGGAGCAGTTGTGGTCGCTTCTTCCTTAGTGGAAACCGGGGTAACTGACTGGATGGCAGCCAGATTCTTTTCTCAATTAGAGCTGGCACCATTTTTATTTATTGTCATCCTAGCAATCTTTACCTCAGTTTTAACTGAGGGTGTGAGTAATGTAGCCTCAGTAGCAGTAATTCTACCTCTTGCCTTCAGTGCTGCTGAAGCCTACAGTTTAAACCCAGTTCTTTTAACTTTATCTGTTGCTCTATCTGGAGGTCTTGCCTTTTTACTGCCGATGGGAACTCCACCAAATGCAATTGCTTTTTCTTCCGGCTATTATCAAATCAAGGATGCTTTTAAATGGGGGCTTTTACTTAAAGTAATAGGCTGGCTGATCTATATTTTAGTTGCTAGATTCTACTGGCCGCTGATTGGACTGGAGATTTTTATCTAAAAAGCTTTAGAAAATTATTAGTTAAAGGTATAATGGTTGCGCTTAGGAGATACATTTTTAGAATAGTAATTAAATCAAATTCAAAAAAGTGATTAAAACTTGTGAGGGATAAATAAATGAAAAAGTATATGCTGATTTTGTTTAGTTATGGTGGTCTGAAAAAAATTAATCAACATCTAGAAAAAAAGCTAAAACCAGAAGATAAGCTTCTAGTTAGAGCTTTAATGCTCGAAGAAGTGCCAAAGCTTTTTGAACATTTGATTTCTGATGTCGGGTTTTTAGGTGAGAAAGTAGTCAGTGATGTAGAGGAATCTGTTGTTGATATCTATAGGGGAAACGCTAAAGATTACTTAGCTGAGATAGCAGAAATGGCAGCAGAGAAGAATTTTAAAGTCGATAAAAAATTAATTGAAGAAGAAAATTTAGGGATGTTAAAAGATGAAATTAAAGCATCTGAGCTCGATGGAATCTTTATTAATTTTTCCGACAACGAATTTGTTTCCAATCAGGTTAAAGAAGATGAGCTGAAAAAGCTGCTGAAAGAGATTGAGCTTAAACAGGATATTTTTTATGATGGAGAGCGAAAAAAGTGATTAAAGGGATGTGCACCTACTGTTTGCAGAACTAATTTTTACTAAAAGAATAAAAGTCAATAACTTTTTATCACTGTCCTTTTATAGGGCAGTTTTTTACTTGTTTTATTTCTAAATTTATTTTCAGCAAGTGAAAATGTGCCACCATACCAATAGAATTATGTGTCGCCTGGTTTAAATAACAGAAGGGAAATAAGCTAATTATTCCCTATTATGCAATTAATTAAAGAAAAAAATTTAAAAATTTAAAATAAAAAGAAGGAATTTTACCACTGGTATGCAATATAGTATATAGAGGTACTTACCAGTGCTTACCACTGGTTGAAAAAAGGAGAGATTATTTATGACTCAAGATAAAATTGATCGCAATGATTCTAAATTTATTTATCAACAAATTTGCGACATTATACTAAATAAAATTAAAAATAGAGAATATAAAAAGGGAAAATTGATTCCGTCAGAAAGAGAATTAAGTAATGAACTAGAGGTTAGCAGGTATACTATAAGAAAAGCTATTGAGGAATTAGTCCATCAAGGTTATTTATATAGGGTTCAGGGCACCGGTACTTTTGTTTATGACACACAGGGTGAAAAAGACAATAAAGATAATAAAAGTAAGCAAATTGGAGTAATTATGCCTTATACTGATGGTGTTAATATAGAAATTCTTAACGGCATTGAAAGTGCTTTGGATGGTAGTGAATATACTTTTATCTTAAAAGATCACTTTAATAATTATAAAAAAGAAGCTGAAGTTATCCAATTTATGAAACGTCAAATGGTTGATGGATTAATTATTAATCCCGCTGAAGATCAAAAAGATAGTACAGCTATTTATGATCTTAAATCTGAAAAATTTCCATTTGTTTTAGTGGATAGAAAGTTGCAGTTTTGTCATACAAGTTGTGTAATGGCAGATAATATAAATGGTAGCTATAAAGCAACAGAATATTTAATTCAATTAGGCCATGAAAATATAATGTTTTTAAAAGGTCATTATTCCAACACAAGTACTATTGAAGATCGGATTACTGGATATAAAAGAGCTTTAAGAGAATATGGTATTAAAGAAAATGATGTGTTTACTTATGATGAACAACAGACTAGAGATAAAATTAATGAACAAATTTTTAATCATATAGAAAAAAACAATATTACAGGAGTAATTGGTGTGAATGATATTATTGTAATTGATTTGATCAAAATGTCCAGAGAATATCAGATTGACATTCCAGAAGAATTATCGGTAGTAAGCTTCGATTATACTGATAAAATTAAACATTTAGAAACAAAATTAACCACAGTCAATCAACATTCAGACATCATTGGTCAAAAGTCGGTAAATCTGCTTTTAGAATATATAGAAGGAAATAATAAAGAAAAAGAAATTCAACAAATTTATCAATCCTGTGATTTAGAGATAAGAGATTCATGTAGACCTATTGATTAGGTCTTTTATTTTAAATTTTCAGAATAAATATAATTTTGTGTCAAAATAGTTATTATTTTATTAGACAAAGGAGGTGAGGATTTTACTTAACTTCTGCCGTTAATTGATTAGAATTTTACTAATAATAAAGGGGAGATTAAAAATTATGAAAAAGAAAACATTACTAATTGCTTTGCTTGTATTATTTGCTATGACTTCTGTTTCCTTCGCTCAAGACTATGAATTAGTTACACCTGAGAGAATTGGTAATCCAGATGCTGAGATAGTTTTAACAGCCAATATTCAGCGCTCTGATACATTATTTGCTGCTACTGACAATAGAAAAGACTATATAAGAAAAGCTGCTGCAGAGTGGGCTAAAGCTCATCCTAATGCTAGAATTGATGTTCAGGTAGCACCAACCGGACAAATTTCTATGACAATGGCAACTTTGTTGACTCAAGCCGAATCTGGTAATGCGCCTGATTTTGCACATATTGATTCATTTTGGATAGGCAGGTTTATAGAAAATGGTTATACCAAATCATTAAATAAATATATGGGTGAGGATGCTGTTAATGATTTTTTTGGTTTCACAAAAGATGTAGTTATGAAAGATGGAGAAATGCATGCAATTTGGGGTGAAACTGATGCTCGCTTTCTTTATTATAGAAAAGATTGGATTGAAGAACCTCCAAGAACCTGGGATGAAACAATTGATTTGGCTTTAAAGATGAAAGAAGAAAAAGGAGTTCACGGTTTCCTTGCATGGCTCGGCAACTGGGAAGGTGCAGTTAATGGTAATGTATGGCCTTTATTTTGGGCTCAGGATGGAGAAATGTTTGATGAAAACGGACGACCTGTTATTGGCGAAGGAAAAAATAAGGAAGCATTAGTAAATAGTTTAGGTTTTCTAAAAAGACTAGTTGACACAGGTGCAGCTCCTGTTATGGTTTCTTCAATTACCTCTAGTGATCCAATGTTAGCTGAAATTCGTTCTGATAATGTAGCAATGGTTGCAAATGGAAGTTGGTTGTATAATCAAATTGACGATATAATTGATGATGCTGATGAAAAATGGGATTTTGTACCCCTCCCACAAATGAAAGCAGATCAAAGAGCAAATAGTAATGGTGGCTGGACATGGGCTGTATTAAGTGATGATCCTGTAAAACAGGAATTAGCTGCTGACTATATTATGAGAGTAGTAGGTAGTAAAGAAGCTATGGCAGAAAGAACAAAAGTCTATAATTACTTACCTACAAGAGAATCAATATATGAAAATGATCCGTATTATTCTGAAAATGAACGCATGATTAAATTAGGTGAATCTCTAGAATATGGAAATGCTAGACCTGCTAATTCTCTTTATAATACAGTTTCTGAACTTACTCAGACTGCTTTAGGACGTTTACTTACTGGTCAAACTGATGATATTGAAGCTGAAGTCGATGAGATACAGAGAGAAGCTTTAAGTGAATGGGAAGCAAATAAATAATAAAAATAATATGAGGGCTTATTTTAAAAAATGAGCCCTCATTAAATTAGAATGTGTAAAGAAAGGATGAAGAGTATGAATAAAAACATAATGGAAAGATGGTGGATTTGGGTTATTCCATTAGCTTTAGTTTTAGGGGTTTTCTTTTTATATCCTTTATTAAATGTAATAAGATTAAGTTTTAGTAACGCAACAATAACATCTATAAAAGAAGGTTTTACCTTTGAGAATTACATACATATTCTTACAGGCAGCGATTTCTGGCAGGTTATGAAAGTTACTTTGATTTTTGTATTTGCATCAGTTTTATTTCAGTTATTGCTTGGATTAATTACAGCTATGTTGATTAATAAAGATTTATTTGGTAGCTCTTTAGTGAAATTATCAATGATTACAGCCTGGGTGGTTCCAGGAATTATAACTGGAGTTATTTGGAGTATAATGTACAGCAGCAGTTCCTGGGGAATTTTAAATTATTTTATTAGATTATTAGGATTTAATCAAATACCATTTTTGTATACACCTTCCTGGGCATTGTTTTCAGTAGTTTTAGCTAATGTCTGGCGTGGAACAGGTTTTAGTGGGATTATGCAGTATGCTGCTTTGAGAGGGATTCCTGATCAATTATATGAAGCAGCCTCTATAGATGGTGCTTCAACCTGGCAGCAGTTTTGGAATATTACCTTACCTCAGCTCAAACCAATGCTAATGATAAACACAATTTTGATTACCATTTATACTTTTAATACATATGATTCTATTTTTGCTCTTACACAGGGGGGACCAGGTAATAGTACAACAGTTTTATCACTTGGAGCGTACAAACAGGTTTTTAGACATTTAAATTTAGGAAGAGGCTCCGCATACGCTGTAATTATGTTAATTCTTTCTGGTAGCTTTACAATATTATATGCAGGATTTATGGGGAGTGATCAGTAAGTGGTTAAAAAAATATCAATTTATATGTTATATGGTTTAGTTTCAATATTTTTTTTACTACCTATTTTATGGACTATTTCTTTATCTTTAAAAACAACTTCAGAAATTTTTATTTTTCCACCAACCTTTATTCCAAAAGATATAACTTTTGATAATTTTCTTTATGTATTAAATAACACTACAATGACTACTTATCTTTGGAACTCTTTTAAATTAGTTATATATACTGTGTTAGGAACACTTTTAGTAGCTATACCTGCAGCATATTCATTTTCTAGATTTGATTTTAAGAATAAAGCTAAATTGCTGTTTGTAATTCTTATATTTCAAATGATATCACCTATTGTTATTGGTATTCCAATTTATCGGTATTATTCTAATCTAGGATTACTAAACAATTATTTCGGGCTATCAATGGTCTATATTGCTATCCAAATTCCATTTGCGACTTTTTTATTAAAAGGTGGCTTTGACGCTATACCTAAAGAGTTAGATGAGGCAGCCAAAATTGATGGGGCTTCAAGATTTCAATTATTGCATAAAGTTATTCTTCCAGTTGCACTACCTGCTTTAGCCAGTGCTACAATATTTATTTCTATTAATGCCTGGTCTCAATTTTTGCTTCCCTATTTACTTTTAGATAGAACTAGTCAATATCCTGTTTCAGTTGGTATTTTAATGACACAGGGTAACTTTCAACAAATAAGTACTCATTATTTAGCAGCTGCAAGTATAATATCTTTATTACCTGCTATAATAATGGTATTTTTATTACAAAAGTTTATACTTAAAGCTTTGACTGCTGGAGCAGTAAAAGGCTAAAATAATAATAAAAATTGGAGTGATTAAATATGTTTATGAAAGAAGGAAAGATAGAAAGATATTTAAAGGATTTAAAAGAAAATTTAAGTCAAAAAAGTGTAGAGATTGAAGAATTCAAAGTTTATCCAGCTAAATTAGAGAATAAAAAGCTGCCTGAGTTTACAAAAATGACATCCCAAAAACTTAAAGTTGGTGAAAGATGGGGAGGGGAAAATGTCTGTCAGTGGTTCAATACTAGAGTTAAAGTACCTAAAGAGTGGGATTTAGAAAAAGGTAAAATTTATCTAAAAATTATTCCAGGGGCAGGACATTTCGGGAATTTAAGTGGTTCAGAATCTTTACTTTATCTTAATGGAAAGCCTCTGCAGGGACTAGACAGAAGTCATTCTTTAGTCTGCTTAACTAAAAAAGAATTAAGTTTTAGTTCAGAACTGGAAATTTCTATTAAAGCATTTAGCGGTTTGGAAGATAAAAAACATATTTTTAAAGGAGCAGCTTTAATTTATCGTAATAAAAATTTAGAAGATTTTTATCAGCGAGTTAAAATAACTTTTGAATCAATTAAAACCATGGAGAAAGGTGAAGATCTAAGAGAAAAGTTATTAAGAGTTTTAGATAAATCCATAAATATCTTAGATTTTAGAAAAGTTAATTCTGAAAAATTCTTGCAGAGTGCAGAAAAAGCTAATAGTTATTTAAAAGAGGCACTTAAGGAATTAAAGAGTGAAGATAATTTACCGGAGATTACAGCGGTTGGACATTCACATATTGATGTAGCATGGTTATGGCAGCTGCTACATACTAGAGAAAAGTGTTCTAGAACATTTTCAACAGTATTAAAATTAATGGATGAATACCCTGAATATACTTATGTACAAACAATGCCTCAGTTATATAAATTTATAAAAGAAGATTATCCTGAAATTTATGCTAAAATAAAAGAAAAAATAAAAGAAGGCAAATGGGAAGTAACAGGTGGAATGTGGGTAGAAGCAGACTGTAATGTAACTTCAGGTGAATCACTAGTTCGACAATTTATTCATGGGAAAAAGTTCATTAAAGAAGAATTTGATGTTGATTGGAATATTTTATGGTTACCTGATGTTTTTGGTTATTCATGGGCACTACCACAAATTATTAAAAAAAGTGGAATGGAATATTTTATGACTACCAAAATTAGTTGGAGTCAATTTAATCGACCTGAGTATGATACATTTACCTGGAGAGGTATTGATGGTACAGAAGTTTTAACCCACTTTATTACAACACCTGAAATTCATAATGATTCACCTTTTTATACCTACAATGGAATTTTAAATCCTGAATCAACTAAAGGTATCTGGGATAATTATCAACAAAAAGATATTAATGATGATCTGCTGCTGGCTTATGGATGGGGTGATGGTGGTGGTGGACCTACAAGGAAAATGATCGAATCAGGCAAAAAAATGCAGGAAGTTCCTGGAATGCCTGAAGTTAGTTTTGGAAAGTCTGAAGATTATTTTAAAGATTTAGCAGATAAGATGGAAAAAGAGAAAGAACTACCTGTCTGGGATGGCGAACTTTATTTAGAGTATCACCGGGGAACATATACATCTCAGGCGGAAGTTAAGAAAAATAACCGTAAGGCCGAAATAATGCTTCATGATGTAGAATTATTTAATAATTTCAGTTCAATTAATAATAAATTAGAGTATCCTACGGATGAGATTAATAAAAATTGGGAAATTGTACTAAAAAATCAGTTTCATGATATTCTACCTGGATCTTCAATTAAAGAGGTTTACGAAGATTCTAATGCAGAATTTAAAGAATTATTTAATGAAACGGAGACTTTATTAAATAGTAGTTTAAAAGAGATTGCATACCAGATTGAAGGAAATGGAAAAAAAGTTGTTGTTTATAATTCGCTTCCCTGGTCTAGAGATGCATACTTAGATTTAAATAATAAAGAGTACGAAATTGAATCAATCCCTGGAAATGGATATTATTCTTTTGAAATTGATGAAGAAACTCTGGAACCAGTCGTTAAAAATGATAAAAAGATAAAGAAAAGTTTAGAGAAGGAATCAGTAAAGGAACTAAAAGTTGAAGCTAATTTAATTGAAAATAAGTTTTATAAGATTGAAATAAATGATAAAGGACAAATTGTTTCTTTATATGATAAGGAATATGAACGAGAAGTTATTACTGAAACTGGTACAGCGAATTTACTTCAGGCTTTTGAAGATCGTCCTATGCGCTTTAATGCCTGGGATATAGATGTTTATTATCAGGATAAGGAATATATTATTGACGACTTAAAAGAAATGAAAATAAATAAAGAAAATGATAAAGTACGTATTAATCTAGAATGGAGATTCTTAGATTCAGTGATTAAACAGGATATGATAGTTTATGCTGATAAACGTCGTATTGATTTTGAAACAGAAGTTGATTGGTCAGAAGAACAAATACTTTTAAAAACTGCCTTTCCTATTGATGTAAGAACAACTAAAGCAAATTATGAAATTCAATTTGGTAATGTTGAGAGAAACACTCACTGGAATACAAGTTGGGATTATGCTAAGTTTGAAGTTGTTGGCCATAAATGGGCAGACTTATCAGAGGGGGATTATGGAGTTAGTCTTTTAAATGACTGCAAATATGGATATGATATCAAAGATCAGACAATGCGTCTTACATTAATTAAATCTGGTATTTATCCTGATCCTGAAGCTGATCAAGGTCATCACTCATTTACCTATAGTCTTTATCCTCATGGAGGAAGCTGGTTTGAAGCTGAGACTGTAAAGGAAGCTTATGAGTTAAATTATCCAGTTCAAAATGTTAAAGTTGAGGGTGAAAATGGTGTTGAGCCAACTGAGAAGTCATTTATTGAGGTCGAAGAACAGAGTACTATTCTAGAAACTGTTAAAAAGGCTGAGTATAGTGATGAAGTAATTTTAAGGTTCTATGAATATGGAAATAGAAGAGATAAAGTGAAAGTAAAATTAGATAATGAAATTAAATCTGTTCATGAATGCAATCTAGTTGAAGAAAATATAGAAAAAATTGAAAATGATGATTCTGAGTTTGAATTTAAAATAAAACCTTATGAAATTAAAACTTTTAAGGTTAAGCTAAGGTAGTATATCTTTTATTAAAAACTAGATGAATAAAGGAGATTAAAAGTATGAAGGTCAAAATTGCTTTAGGACAGATTGAGCCGCAAACTTTAAAAAAAGAAGATAATATCAAAAAAATGAAAAAATATATTGAGAAAGCTGCTGATCAGAATGTTAATCTGATTATTTTTCCAGAACTATCACTTACAGGATATAATTGTGGAGATGCTTTTTTCGAAGTTTCAGAAAAGATACCAGGACCAACTGTAAATCAGTTTGTTAATATAGCCAAAGATAATGATATATATATAATATGGGGTATGCCGGAAAAGGGAATTGAAGGTGTATTATATAATGATGCAGTATTAGTTGGTCCTGAAGGTTATATTGGCAAATGGAGAAAGCATACATTACCTGGACACGCAACTGATAAAGTTGGTCCAGGTGCTTTTCCTGATCGCAGATATTTTAGAGCAGGTTCCAAAAGTCCGGTATTTGAAACCCAAATAGGTAAAATTGGGATGATGGTCTGCTATGATATTTATTTTCCAGAAATATCAAGACTATTAACTTTGAAAGGTGCAGACTTATTAGTTGGAATTTCCGGCTCTCCATCATTTGAAAAAAATATATTTGAACCTTTAGTAAAAGCAAGAGCGATGGAAAATGCTGTCTGGTATGCTTATTGTAATTTAGGTGGTAAAGAGGGAGATACAGAATATTGGGGTGGAAGTACTATAATTGGACCAGGTGATAAAGACACCAAAGTGCCAGGAGAACCCGTTATCTGTAAAGCTGATTATGATAAAGAAGATCTTGTTATTGGTACTATAGATTATAAAAGAACAAGTGAATTTCGCCCTTATTTTCCTGTATTAAGAGATATAAGGTTGGATTTTTATGACAAATTATATAAAAGTGCTAAAGATATCACATAATATTTCAAGATTGATAGTTTTAAATATAATTGATCAGTGATGAATAATAAAGTTAACATTTTAGATTAAATTTTATAAGAAATATTATTAGCTTAGGAGGAGTTTCTTGATGGAAAAAAGGAAATTAGGAAAAACCGGGCTGAAGATAAGTCTGCTGGGTTTTGGAGGCTTTCACCTGATAGAAATACCAGCTGACAGGGCTGCAGATTTATTGACCACTTATTTAGATCGAGGTGGAAATTATCTGGAAACAGCTGCTTCTTATGGTGATGGTGAATCAGAAAAAAAGATTGGAGAAATAGTAAAAAATAGGCGGGATGAGCTTGTTCTGGCCAGTAAAACCGGAGTCAGAGATGCTGAGGGCGCAATGGCAGAAATCGACCGCAGTCTAAAAAATCTGCAGACAGATCATCTCGATATAATTTTCATGCATGGTGTTGGTGATGAGGCAGATTTAGAGGAGATTTTAAAGCCGGGGGGCTCACTGGAAGCGGCTAAAAAGGCAAAAGAAATGGGCAAGGTCAAACATATTGGAATTACAGCTCATGGTCAGCCTGATGTATTGCTTAAAGCCTTAAAAACAGATGATTTTGATGTGATGATGACTCACTTCAATTATTTCGATAAATTTAACTTTCCTAAACTGGAAGATGAGCTGCTGCCGCTGGTTAAAGAAAAAGATATTGGAACACTCTGCATGAAGCCGCTTGCTGATGGATTCTTATGGCAGAATGTAGAAGACGCCTTCCGCTATGTTTTTTCCCTGCCGATTGATGCTGTAGTAACAGGAATGAATAATCAGGAGATGCTGGAGATGGATTTAAAACTGGCAGAAGAGTTTAAGCCGCTGACTGAAGCAGATAAAGAGGAATTATTTGCCAATGCGGAAGAGCTGGGAGATTATATCTGCCGTCAGTGTGATGAGTGCAGTGTTTCTAAAGAATTTGGAGAAAATATTAAGGATGTATTTAGAATGGAAGGTTATTTTGACCGGCAGATGTATGATGGCCGGCCCAGAAACCCTGCTGAATATGCTCTAAGAGATCGCCTTCGTTTCTGGTTTGGAGATAGAGAACTGGCAGAAAACCGCTATCAGAATCTGGAATTAAAAGCAGCTGACCTGCTGACTAAAGAGGCTGAATTTAAAGCCTGCAAGTATAGACTTGATATCAAGAACAAACTGGAGATAGTTGATTATAAATTAGGTGAAAGTGATGTCATGAATTAAATAATTAGTCTGGTACTCGATCTATATAATATATTTTGAGTACCAAATTTTTTATTTGCCACCAAAATAATAATTTACTTAATTTCTAAAATATTCTATGATATACTTTATGTAGTATAAATATTAGAAGATGAGGAAATTTATTGAAATGAATATCGATTATAAGCTTGATTTAAGATATAATATATTCAAAAAAAGATAAATTAGTTAACTGAATAAAAATTGTAGTTTGTGTGATCTAGGAATTAATAAAAAAAGGTAAAATATATTATACTGATAAAGGAAGGGACCAGGATGGCCACATCATCTTTTAATAAGGATTTTACATTGAATACTAAGGAGGCTGTGGAGTCATTCGAGAGAATTATTTCCACTCCCAATAAAAGTATTAAAATTGATAAAAGCCTCGTATCAGCTGAAAAAGAGCAGCGAGGTGAGAAGAAATTAAAACAAATATTATCTCGCTAAAAAGATTAATAGAAATGAGTAATGAGTCTAAAGCTTAAGAACTTATTTCTGTTTTTCTTTGTGAAAAAGATACAGATATTGAATATTTCTTAAAAAATAGGGCAATTCTGTTTGAACAGTTAGGTAAGAGCAGAACTTTTTTTATTTATGATGAGGATGCGGATGAATTTAATATTTTGGCATATTTCACTCTCGCCATCCAGGTATTAAGAATTCTGGAAGAAAGGCGAATTTTTTTGACGGATTTAGTTCAAAAATTAAGGGTGTTAAGATTACTGAATTTCCTTTCATATTGATTGGACAGCTCGGAAAAATGAAATGTATCCAGATGCAATTTCTGGAATACTACTTTGCAATTCCCGGTAATTTTATTATACAACAAATAATTGTCAAAGATTATGATGAAAATCATGTTTATTTAATCTTCAAAAGAAAAGTATTTTTTAACCCTGAAACATTTTATAATATTTTAGTGGAACTAAGTGTTATATATGAGCTTAATGAGGATTTTAAAGATAAATTAAATATAGAAAGCTTAGAAAAAGAAATTGATGAGAATAGAGATATTCTTGCTCCTATATTAGAAAAAGTATCTTTACTAATTGGTAATATTACAAATGTTGATGATGATTTAACGGTAATTACACCTCCATTTTTTCATGAAAGTGATTAATTATGTGAGACAGTGTAGATGATAATTTTTAACAAACACCTTAAGAGAAAACCTTCAACTGATATCAAGTTAGCAGAGAGAAGAAAGAATAAAATTATATCTGAATTTGAAAGATAAATATTTTTGCAGTATTAAAATATTATGTGAATTTATGTTTGCACGTTGCCTTCATTCTGAGATATAATATTGATATATGGAGAATAGGAAGCGGGGCAGGTAAAACAGATGTCAGAAGCTAAAATTTTGGAGATGCTTGAGAACCGTTTTGATTAGCTGGATGATCGATTTGATTATATGAATTATACAATTGAGAAAATTCATATTCAAACTGTTCGCCTGAGTCTTGACCAGAGTGAATTAGAAATGAAAATTGATCAGCTGAAAGATTCAAAGGCTGAAAATAATATCAAAAGTATTTAAATTCCTGATTAAATCAAAACTTAAATATTAAGAGCAGTTCTTTGATTTATAAAGGGCTGCTTTTTTTTACAAGTGCTTTGTTACAGTAATCGGTGGTATTAGAAGCTAATAATGATTCGTTTAAATCTTAAATATGATTTTAATCAGCTTAAGAGGAGGCTGAGTTATGTCAGAGCAGAATTTAAATGATTTTTTATCAACTCTAACCAAAAAAGAGCTAACAGAAATCAGACAGTACTGGGAGTTTAGTGGAATCAGTCAGTTAAATAAGAATGAATTAATAAAAGCTCTAAGTCAAAGGATTAAATCTCAACTAAGATGCTGGCTTAAGTACCAGCTGCCGAAAAATATTAAATTTTTAGAAATGGTACTTGAAAAACAAAAAAATAATGAGCGGGTAGAGGTGACTTTTAGAGATGTTCTACCACCGGCCCTCTATAACTTTTATTATCGAGGAATTCTTGATTTAATTGATGATGAAAAAGAAACCAGTGTCAGAATCCCTGTTGATCTGGCAGCAGAAATTGAAGAAATTATAAATGCTCCTGAATATAAGAAGAAAATTAAAGAAAACCAGGATATTATAACTTTTGTTCGCGGTTTATTAGCTTATTATGGAGCTTTAAGAGCAGGACAAATTAAAGATTTTTATGATCGCTACTTTAAAGAAGAAAAAAGTATTGATCAGTATGTTGATTTTCTAATGCTTATTGATGAAACATATCTTTCAACTTATGATCTTGAACGCTACCGCTATTACTATCTGGATCCGGGTGTTTTGAAGCCGGAGACTATTATTGATGAAATTAAAATGCGGCCAAATGTTGATTATTATCTACCCCGAAAAAAAGAGATACTTTATGCTGGTACTAATGAACAGGAGAAATTAAATTCTGTGCAGCGCAAGTTCAAAAAAATGCTGATTAATGATTTTTCGATTGATCAGGATGAGGCTGAAGATTTACTCTGGCAGATGATGCTCGATATAAAAAATGATTTAAGTTCAATCAAGTCGCTGCAGGATTTTACTGATAAATATGAGTTTGAAAGTGAGGAGCAGTCCGATAAATTTATAAGACAGTTAAATGAGCTGCACAACAATACTCGGATGTGGATTCTTAAAGGACACACTCCAAATGAGCTTTTTGAAGAGGAGAAAAAGAATCTGCAGCCGCTGCCCAAAAATAGAGATGGTTCAGTGGGAGAAAAGACAGTAGTTAAAAACAAAAAAGTTGGCCGCAATGATCCCTGTCCCTGCGGCAGTGGTAAGAAATATAAGAAGTGCTGTCTGGGTAAATAAAATTAAAAATTTAAATATTTATAGCAGCTCCCAAAATTTTAAGAGCTGTTCTTTTTTAATAATTTTGAGAAAAAATTCACTAAAAAGCAGGAAAAATTTAACTGAGCTCGAAATAGGATTTAAGACAAAAACGGGGTGATAAAATTGAACATCGAATTTCATTATTACATGACCTACCTGATAGCTGCAAGAGCCGGTTTTAAGCCGGCAGAAGCTGAGATAATAGCCTACTCGAGCCAGTATATAGATGATAATGATCTAATCTATCATATTGATCAGCATTCTGACTCTGCTTACAGTAACTATATTTCTCAGACTAAAAATATCACCAGACCAAAGAAAAATTTATTTCGCATTTATCCGGTTTTTCACTTTATTCCTGGTGATCCTTTGGTTGATTCTGCCAGGAGAAAGGATGGTAAGCTGCACCTCTTAAATACTACTCCAGACAGTAAAAATGCCAGAGCGGTGCTTAAGCTGGGTTTGAAATCAGATAATTTATATAAAATAGGGCTGGCCATTCATGCTTTTGCTGATAGTTTTGCCCATCAGAATTTTGTCGGCTATTATGATGAATTTAACCTGGTGGAGGAAATTCAGCAGAAGTTAAGTGCATTTTTTAATAGATCAGTTTATAAGATTGGTCATGCAGCTGCCGGCCATTGCCTGGATATTCCTCATGCTCTATGGCATGATCCCCGCCTCTGTGCGTCAAATTCTCTGCGGGATAATAAGAAGATTTTTTTAAAAGCTGCGGGTAGGATCTTCGAAGAATTAAAAAAATATAAAAGTCCAGCAGCAACTGCAGCAGAAATCAGCTCCGAAAAAGATGAGCTGCTTGCTGATTTATCTAAAGTAATCGGCAAAAAATCAGAATGCCCGGAGTTGTTTAAAATTAACTGCAGAAAGCGAAGAATTAATTACTGTCAAAAATTAAGCTTAAAAAAAGAATTTGGGGCAGAAAAACTAAAAGATTATGATCCCTCACTCTGGTTTAACGAAGCAGTAAAAATAAATACCGGCTTTTTAAAGATTGACCGCAGCTGCAGCTGGCAGCGTCTGGGTCTGGATTACTTTTCAAAGCAGCTTAAGTTTTTAAAAAGCTGCTATAGCTGGAAGACTAAAACCTATCAAAAGACTCACTGGTTTAAGTTTCAGGAGGCTGTAAAAGAGATGCAGGAAGAAATAATTGAGCTGCTTGATCCTCATGTATTTGAAAGGCTGGAACTTGCAAATTGGTGAGACCGGAAGCCTCAAAAGCTGAAAATCTATCATTTTTTTGGATTACTATTTAAATGGAATCAGTATTTTTTTGATTTTCTTGCTATCAGATGTTCAAAGTAATATAATTAAGATAGTGACTAATTAACAAGTAAATAATTAATTTTAATAGATTTTAAAGATTTATGGAGAAGAGGTAGAAAGGAGAGTGAAACTGAGGTGGCTGATGATAAAACTTTAAATTTAATCCTTTCTAAAATTGAAGATCTAGACTCTAAAGTTGATAAACTAGACTCCAAGGTTGGAAAACTAGATTCTAAGGTTGGAAAACTAGATTCTAAATTTAGGGAACTAGATTCTAAAGTTGATAGTTTTAGGGAGAAGACAGATCAGACATTAGCCCGAATAGAGAAAAGGCTTAATGCTACATTTGAACAGGTTGGAGGTTTAAGTGAGTACAGAACTAAAACTGAGGCTCAACTTGATAACATTGAATCTGATATGTCCTATTATGCTCGCAAACAGATTGAAAATGAAAAAGAAATATATAAATTAGAAAGAAAATTGGCCAAATAAAGGCCTTTGAGCCTCTCCTGTGAGCAAAAATGGGGGAGGTTTTTAACATTCAATCTAAAAGGGGTTTTCCACATATTCCTTCACCCGCTGATAAATCTCTTCAGCCCTCTCATTCAGATCCATCGAATTATAAATAACCTCCAGGTAGCCCCGCTGCTTAATAATTTCAATTGTCTCCTTAAAATTAATATCATAGATCCAGCCGAACTGCATGGCTTTTAAGTCATTAATAGTTTTTAACAGGTCATAGTTAATTGACTCCCGGTTTAAGATCTTATAATAAATTTTATCATTGATTTTCGGTTCAGTTGACAGCCTGACCACATAATCTTTCTGGCTGCGGGCCTTATATCTCTCCACAAATATATTAAAAATATCCAGTTTGTCAGCATCCCTGATCAGCCGGGCAAAAAATAATTCTTTTTCATTTGTAAATTTTTCCGGGTTTAAATCAGCTTTATTGTGCTCTTTAACTGCTTTTAAAATTATATTCTGTTCATTTTCAGCTAAAGCGCCAGTTAAATTACTTTCCTTAATTACTTCTACACCCAACTCTCCGTGGTCCTCAGATTTATAGTCAGAAAAAGTCTTATATTTTTTATACTGCTTAAAGCGGCCGATATCATGGAGGAGAGCAATTATCCTGGCCATATTTTTCTGCTCATCAGTTACATCCATGGCGCTGATTATTTCTTCCATATTGGCAACCACTCTTTTGCTGTGGTCAATTTTTAGCTGGATATTTTTCTGATCTTTTTCCTCTTCTAAATTGAATTTATCAGTATATGAATTAAAAAATCTTTTTGTCTTTTGATATATCTCTCTCATCGTAAAAACCTCCTTCAATACTCCTTTTCATTATATTTTAATTCAGCTTTATTGTAAATTAATTATCTTACATTTATCATGAACAGAATTTTTAAAGGGAAATCTCTTTTTTTGGAGAAATATAGCTTCAGGAATTAATTTGAAGATAATAAATCTGGGAGGGATTTTGTTGCAGAAAACAGTTTATATCACAGGAGCGGATAGGGGTCTGGGTTTTGCCCTGACCAAGAAATTTTTAGAAGCAGATTATCTTACCTTTGCCGGTCAGTATTTGGATGAGTGGAACTGGCTTGACGATCTGCAGGCTGAATGCCCGGAAAAATTAAAACTGCTTAAACTAGATCTGGAAACTGACAGCTCAATCAAAAATGCTGCAGGAGAAATAAGGAAAATGACAGACTCACTTGATGTTTTGGTCAATAATGCCGGCATTTTTGCGCCTGATGTTGATGACATTCTGGGAGAACTTGATTTTGAAATGATGGAAAAAATGTATAGGGTTAATTCTTTGGGCCCGCTTAAGGTCAGCCATTCAGTCATCGACTTACTGCTTAAAGGAGAAGAAAAGCTTTTAATAAATATTTCTTCAGAGGCTGGAAGTATTGCTAACTGCAGTCGAAAAAAAGAGTACGGTTATTCAATGTCCAAAGCGGCAGTCAATATGCAGTCTAAAATTATCCAGAATCACCTGCAGCCAAAGGGATTAAAAGTTTTTGCCCTCCATCCGGGTTATCTCAAAACTTATATGCTGGGAGAAAAGAATGAAGAGGGCGATATTGAAGCAGCCGAGTCAGCAGCAGAGATATTTAAGCACTTTGTTCAAAACAGTAAGCAGTACGAAGAGATATACTATGATTATCAGGGGGAGAAGCTGCCCTGGTAAGGAGCTTATAAACAGTTAAAGATAGTTTCAAATTTTAAATGCCCTGCTTTAGCTTTTAGTGGATCTGATTAAAGTGGGGATTTTTTCTATTTATCAGCAGGATTTTATTAATTTACAGCGAAATATAACATGTACTGTCTTTTTTGTATTTTATATTAAAAATATTCATAATATTTTTATAAATTAACCAAATAACAAGGAGGAGTGAAAATGTTGAGAAGAGTTTTGCTGATGGTTCTGATTTTAATGTTTACTTTTATCAGTCCGATTCTGGCAGATAATCACGAAGCTCAGTATGGAGGAACTTTAATTTATGCTCAGGGTGCGGATGCAGATGCCTTAGACCCACATATGACGACTCTGGGTAATTCGGCCGATGTGATTGTCAATGTTTTTGATGGTCTGGTACGTTTTAAAGCAGGTACAACAGAAATAGAACCTGCGCTTGCTACTGACTGGGAAATTTCTGATGATGGGCTGGAGTATGTTTTTCACTTAAGAGAAGGTGTTAGTTTTCATGACGGCAGTCCCTTTAATGCTGAGGCTGTAGTCTTTGATATTGAGCGGCAGCTGGATCCAGAACATCCATATTATATGGAAGGTTCCTATCCTTACGCCGGTTTCTCACTGGGAATGATAGATCAGGTCAAAGCAGTTAATGATTACACAGTTAGTTTCACTCTGAAAAACCCCTATGCTCCTTTCTTAAAAAATCTGGCAATGTTTGCAACAATGATTGTCAGTCCAGAAGCGGTTAAAGAATATGGAGAAGATATTTTTAAAAATCCTGTTGGAACCGGGGCTTTTAAATTTGTAGAGTGGGTAAGAGATGACCATATTACTCTAAAAGCAAACGAAGATTACTGGGATGGACGTCCCTATTTAGATGAGCTGATCTTTACAGTAATTCCAAATAATCAGACCCGACTTTTAGAAATGGAAAATGGTAATGTGCATGTAATGGAAGGCCTAAATCCAACTGATATTGCCAGAGTTAGAGAAAATGATGAGCTGGAACTTTTAGAGGCACCAGGCTTGAATATTGGTTATATTGCCCTCCATAATGAGAAAAAACCATTTGATAATAAAAAGGTAAGGAAGGCAATGAATTATGCGGTCAACAAAGAAGAAATTGTGGAATATCTAATGGGCGGTCAGGCAACAGTTGCCAGAGGTCCACTGCCTCCAACAATCTGGTCCTATGATGAAAGTCTGGAAGGTTATCCCTATAATCCAGAAAGAGCAAAAAGCTTACTGGAAGAAGCAGGTTATGGTGATGGTTTTGAATTTACTCTCCGCACTTATTCTGCTCCCAGATCATACAATCCGGTTGGAGCCAGGCTTGCTACAGCTGTTCAGCAGTATTTAAGTGAGGTTGGCATTAAAGCAAATATTGAACAGTTAGAGTGGGGTACCTATATTGAAGAAGGTAAGGCCGGAAAACATACAGCTGCTTTTTTTGGCTGGATTGCGGATAATGGTGATCCGGATAACTTTTTAAATGTTTTCTTCAATTCCGATAACCGGGGGTCAACTAATCGTGCTTTTTATGTTAATGAAGAAGTAGATAGACTATTAGAAGAAGCCCAGCAGATTACGGATGAAGCCGAAAGAGAAAAGTTATATAAAGAAGTTCAACAGATAGTTGTAGATGATGCTCCATTTGTATTCTTAAATCACATGAAAATGCAGATTCCAATTAGAAAAAGTGTTAAGAATTATGTGCTTTACCCAACCAATAACAAATATTTTCATAAAGTCTGGTTGGAGCAGTAATTAATTAAAATGGGGGTAGAATTCTACCCCCATTAATTTTTCGGGGTGAATAATATGCTTAGCTACATTTTAAGAAGACTGCTGCTTTTGATACCACTATTACTTGCTATTTCAATTGTAGTTTTTTTGATGATACATTTAATACCTGGTGATCCGGTACAGATTATGCTGGGAGATAAGGGAACTGCAGAAGATGCTGCCCGACTTAGGGCTGAGCTTGGTTTTGATGAGCCTCTCTATGTTCAATATTATAAGTTTTTAAGTAATTTAGCGCAGGGGGATCTGGGAAGATCAATTAGAAATAGAAATCCTGTTATTAATGAGATTGGATCTGCTTTTCCTGCTACAATAGAGCTCACAATTTTAAGTATGATTTTTGCCAGTCTAATTGGGATAGCTGCCGGGATAGTCTCAGCAATTAAACAGTATTCGCTGGTCGATAATTTGACTATGGTTGGAGCCTTACTTGGAATTTCGATGCCTGTATTCTGGGTGGGAATGATGTTAATGCTGATTTTTGGCTCCCGGCTGGGCTGGCTGCCTATATCCGGGCGTATTTCGAGAATGGCAGATTTAGAGGTTATTACAAATTTTTATCTTCTGGATAGTATTGTAACCGGTAATTGGGCCGCCTTTAGAAGTGCTTTTTCTCATCTTATTTTGCCTGCGATTACTCTGGCCACAATTCCAGTGGCTATGATTGCTCGAATGACCAGATCTACTACTTTAGAGGTTTTAAACCAGGATTATATTAGAACAGCCCGGGCCAAAGGATTACCGGAAAAAGTAGTGATCTTAAAACATGTGCTTAAAAATGCCTTGATTCCAGTTGTTACAATTATTGGCCTTCAGTTTGGCAGCTTTCTGGGAGGTGCGGTGCTGACAGAAACAGTTTTTGCCAGAGCAGGAGTAGGGAGACTGCTAATCAACGGAATTTTAGGTAGAGATTTTCCAGTGATTCAGGGAGCAGTAATTTTTATTGCTTCATTTTTTGTATTTATTAATTTGATTGTAGATATTTTATATTCCTATCTGGATCCCCGGATTCATTATTCTTAAACTGAAGAGACAAACTTGATTCAATAAGGGAGGTGAAAATCTTGGCAAAATTAACTGGAATAACAGAAGAAAATAAGATTAAAAGCCAAAGTTTATGGACTATTTCGTTGCGCAGAATGCGTAAGAATAGAACTGCAATTGCCGGTATTTTAATTCTGATTATATTTGCTGTAATTGCTGTTTTTGCTCCTCTGATTGCTCCTTATGATCCTTTAGAACAAAATTTTATTAAGTCTTTTAGGCCGCCATCTTCCGAAAATTTTCTGGGTACAGATGAATTTGGAAGAGATATTTTTAGCCGGATAATTTATGGTGCCAGAATTTCTCTGCAAATTGGTTTTATTGCTGTTTTTATCTCTCTAATTATTGGAGTGACGCTGGGACTTATCTCGGGTTATTACGGTGGCTGGCTGGATATGTTAATTATGCGGTTTATGGATTTAATGCTTTCTTTTCCTTATATTTTATTAGCTCTTGTAATAATGTCGATCCTGGGTCCAGGAATTTATAATGCGATGATTGCAATTGGAATTGTTTATGTTCCTCAGTATGCCAGAATTGTCCGCAGTTCGGTCCTTTCGGTCAAGAAAAAAGAGTATGTGCTGGCAGCTCAGGCGCTGGGAGCAAATGATCTCCGGATTATTTTAAAACATGTTTTTTTGAATTCTATGGCTCCAATTATTATTCAGACAACTTTGAGTATTGGCCGGGCAATTATCAATGCAGCTGGTTTAAGTTTTCTCGGCCTGGGAGCCCAGCCGCCTACGCCGGAATGGGGAGCTATGCTCAGCAATGGCCAGGATTTTTTAAGAAATGCTCCCTGGATTGCAACTTTTCCGGGGATTGCGATTGCCTTATTGGTGCTTGGATTTAATCTGGTGGGCGATGGTTTCCGGGATGCTTTTGATCCGAGATTGCATAAGTGAGATAAACTTTTTTAAACCTCTTTTTAGCGGGCAACTAGCTTGTATAAAAAGAGGTTTTTTGCTGCAAAATCCTTGGTTTATGCAGACCTATTTTTTTATTAGCGAACAAGAATAAATATTAAAAATATAAAAAATATTAAAAAAATAAAGGATTTATTAAGTTAGCGTCTAATATATTAAATATGATATAAAAAAATGAAAACGTTAACTGTTAAGGTTTTAGTAATTTGAGGAAGTCAAGATTCACTTTAAATATTCAGAATATTAATAAAATAGAGGGGTTTTTCAAATGGCAGTCACTTTAAAAGACATAGCTAAAAAAGCAGGAGTCTCCATAACTACAGTATCGCGAGTTATTAATAATAAAGACTCTGTTATTCCAATTAAAGAAGACACTAAAAATAAAGTTTTAGAAATAGCATCAGAATTAAACTACAGACCCAACATTAATGCCAGATCACTTTCTACCAAAAAATCCTACAACCTTGGTTTAATACTTGACTATCTTGATCCCTATTTCAGCGATATCGTTAATAGTATAGAAAAAAGTTCAAGGGAAAAAAATTATAATTTAATCTTATCAATGCTCAATAATAAGTCTTTTGAAGAAATTATAAATAACCTGCTATATCAGAGTTCTATTGAAGGGATTTTAATTGGTGGAACTAAAAAATTGATTAAGAAAAATAAGATTTTCAATAAATTAAAAAAATTAAATGTACCAATAGTTTTAATTGCTCATTATTTTAATGACATTCCCAGTATCAATATTGATGATTTTAAAGGAGGATATCTGGCAGTAGAGCACCTTATAGAACTGGGCCATCAAAAAATTGCTATTATTACCGGACCTGACTATCAAAATCGAAAAGATTCAAGACAGCGTTTAATGGGATATAAAAAGGCTCTGGCAGATAACCTGATATCATTAAAAGAAGATTATATTTATGAAGGCAATTACTCCTATCACAGCGGTTATCAGAAGATGAAAAAAATACTGCAAAGAAAAGAATTACCGACAGCAGTTTTTGCTGCTGAAGATCAGATGGCACTGGGAGCTTTAAAAGCAGCTTATGAAATGAAGGTGAGAATTCCGGAAGATATTTCTGTAATTGGTTTTGATAATATTATTCAGAGTAGATACTCCACTCCCAGTTTAACGACGGTTTCTCAACCAAGAAGAGAGATGGGAAGAGCTGCTATCAATCTGCTGGTAGATTTAATTGAAGCTGAAAAAGCGGAATATAAAAAGCAACAAATATTTAATCCAAAATTAGTTATTAGAGAGTCAACAGCTAGTATTTAATATTATAATTTAAGAAAATTATATTTCAAACAAATTTTGTTTATTTCATTAATAAATTTAAGGAAGGAGGAATGATTTTTATTTGTTGTTTGTGATCTCTAAATAGCATGGGAGGTAAAAAATGCGTAAAAATGTAACTCTAATACTGTTGCTGGCTTTTTTATTGATCGGAAGTTCTATGGTGATGGCCCAGGAAAAAGGTGGCACTCTCCGTTTTGCAATGATTGATACACCACCCTCTTTAGACCAACAGGTTATTACTTCTGACCTGGCCACAATTATTGCTCAGCATATTTTTGAAGGACTATATACTTTTAATTCAGAGTATGCGCCTGTTCCAATGCTGGCCAGTGGCTCAGAGGTGAGTGATGATGGTAAGTTGGTTACTATTAACTTAAGAGAAGGAGTTACTTTTCATAATGGAAAAGAAATGACTTCAGAAGATGTAGTTGCTTCTCTGGAAAGATGGGGAGAATTTGGGGTTAGAGGACCTGTTTTATTTGAATATATCGATAAGGTAGAAGCAGATGGTAAGTATTCAGTAAATCTTTATTTTTCTGAAGCTTTTTCTCCCTGGAAGTCAATGCTGGCTTTTATCAATGGTGGACCAGTAATCCTTCCCAAAGAAATTATGGAAAATGCAAATGAACAGCCGATTAGTCCTGAAGAATATATTGGAACAGGACCATATCAGTTTAATGAGTGGAATACTGGTCGTTATATTTCTCTGACTAGATATGATGATTATGCAATGCGAGAAGAGGAATCAGATGGGTTTGCCGGCCAGAGAATGGCTTATCTGGATGAGTTGAGATTTATTCCTGTACCGGAAACAGGAACAAGAGTTAATGGAGTTAAAGCTGGAGATTATGATTATGCGCAAAGAATGCAGGGAGATATGTATGAGAGTCTAAAAGAGGACGAAAGAGTTGAAGTTTTAGTAAATCAGGGTGCTCAGTTTGGGGAGCTATTTTTCAATCAGAAAGAAGGACTGATGACCAATACTAAATTAAGACAGGCAGTTCTGGCTGCTCTTGATATGGAGCCAGTACTGCAGGCTGCTCATGGTCATCCAGATCTCTGGGATCAAAATGGCTCAATTATGCCAGAGGGTACTATCTGGTATTCAGAAGCAGGTATTGATAAATACAGTCAGGGAGATCCAGAATTAGCTAAAAAACTTGCTCAAGAGGCAGGCTATAATAATGAAAGAATTAGATTTATGACCACAACTTCCTATCAAACAATGTATGACAGCTGTGTTGTAATAGCTCAGCAGTTATCCGAAGCTGGATTTAATATTGACTTACAGATCTATGATTGGGCAACAGTGGCTACCAGAAGAAATGATCCTGAAGTCTGGGACTTTTTCTATACCTGGCACGGATTTGTTCCTGATCCTATTCTTTATACGTTCTTAAGTCCAACCTATCCCGGCTGGTGGGATACCCCGGAAAAACGTGATCTGGTAGGACAATTTACTAAGACAATGGATCAGCAACAGCGAGCAGAAATCTGGTCACAACTGCAGGAACAGATTTATACTCATGTGCCTATTGCTAAAACTGGAGACACTTATACCTATGATATAACAAGTCCAAATGTAAAAGGTTTTGGTCAAACTTCTTTAATCTGGCCTAAATTCTGGAATGTCTGGATTGAATAGTTATCTTTGTTATAGGACTCCCTTTTTGGGAGTCCTATAATTACAAGGAGGAAGAATTATGTTAGCATATACTTTTAGACGTTTACTGACCATTATTCCAACACTTTTAATTGCTTCTATTTTAATTTTTTCATTTATGCACCTCATGCCAGGTGATCCGGCAGCAGTAATGCTGGGTACAAATGCAACTCCAGAACAGGTCGAGAAACTAAGAGTTCAGCTGGGTCTGGATCGCCCAATTTATATCCAATTTGCTACCTGGTTTAAGGATGCTTTTAGAGGGGATCTGGGAGATTCAATTTTTTTTCAGAGTCCTGTGCTTTCTGTTATTCAAAACAGGGCAGAGACCAGCATTTTTGTTGCTACTTTTTCGATGCTCATAATTTTAATTCTGGGGATCCCGATTGGCGTTATTTCTGCTGTTAAATATAATACTGTACTTGATCAGCTGACAATGGGCTTTGCTATGCTGGCAGCATCTATTCCAACCTTCTGGCTGGGGCTTAATTTAATGATTCTCTTTTCCGTAAATTTAAACTGGCTGCCTTCATCAGGATTTCCCTCGGTAGTGGAAAGTGGAAACTTAAATAATCTAAAGTATTTAATCTTACCCTGTGTCACCCTGGCAGCACCTAATTCGGCCCTGATTATCAGGCTGACTCGCTCCAGTATGCTTGATGTTATGAAAGAAGAATATGTTAAAACAGCTAGAGCCAAAGGATTAAAGGAATCTATTGTAATTTTAAAGCATATTTTTAGAAATGCTATTATATCCATTGTTTCTGCTCTGGGATTTACCTTTATTGCTCTGCTTTCCGGAACAGTTGTTACCGAAACAGTATTTTCTCTGCCCGGAGTAGGCAGGCTGGTTGTTCAGTCAGTATTAAGAAGAGATTATCCGGTGATTCAGGGAATAATATTTGTGGTAGTAATTTTATATGTCTTTATTAACTTATTAACTGATCTATCCTATGCTTTTTTAGATCCCAGAATAAGTTATGAGTAATTAAGGTGGTGTAAAAATGCGTTTGAGTAAAAGTTTTTTCAAAAAATTATTTAGAAGGAAAATAACTATAGTTGGAGCAGCAATACTGGTTGTTATAATTTCTATGGCTCTGCTTTCACCCCTGATTGCACCATATGATCCAATGAAAATTAATCCTATTGACCGGCTGCAGAAACCCAATTCTACTCACTGGTTTGGAACTGACAATTTTGGGCGGGATATTTTTAGCAGAATAATATATGGAGCCAGAATCACAGTGCTCAGTGGATTTGGGGTAGTGATATTTTCTATAGTTTTTGGAGTAGTTTTAGGTTCGCTTTCCGGTTATTTTGACACACTTGGGATGTTTATTATGAGAGTTATCGATGTAGTTATGGCTTTTCCTCCTATAATGCTGGCCCTGGCCTTAGTTGCAATTTTGGGGCAGGGTTTGATCAATGTAATTGTTGCTGTTGGTGCTGTTTATCTTACCCGAACTGCCCGGATAACCTATGGTCTGACTTTAAAAATTAGAAAAGATGCTTTTGTGGAGGCAGCAGTTGCAGAGGGAGCGGGTAATGGTAGAGTTTTATTTCTGCATATTATTCCAAATTTAATTTCTCCAATCATTGTTCAGGCCACCTTTACCTTTGCTTTTGCTTTATTACAGATGGCAGCTCTTGATTTTTTAGGTGTTGGTATTCCCCCTCAGATCCCAAGCTGGGGAAACATGCTGAGCTCAAGTCAGGATTATATTACGAGAGCGCCCTGGCTGCTATTATTTCCCGGGATTTTTATTGTAATTACTGTTCTCTCTTTTAACTTATTTGGTGATGCTTTAAGAGATAGACTGGATCCTAAATTTAAAGATGAACTCTAATGGAGATGAAAAATATGAAAGTTGATCTGCTTATTAAAAATGCTAAAATAATTGATGGTACTTCAAACCCCTGGTATTACGGGGGACTAGCTATTAAGGACGATAAAATTGTTAGTATTATTCGAGGTGACAGCCCTGAAAAATTGAAAAATTACGAAGCATTGAAAACAATTGATGCTCAAAATAAATTTTTAAGTCCTGGTTTTATTGATGTTCACAGTCATTCGGATTTTGTTTTTTTTCTTGATTCTGATGCCCAGAGCAAATTACGTCAGGGGGTAACAACTGAGGTGATTGGAAACTGTGGGATTAGTGGAGCTCCTTATAATGAATTGTCGGCTGATCAGGTTAAGAGTTTTAGCTATGGTTATCATCCAACCTGGGAGAGTGTGGGACAATTTTTGACTGCCTTAAAAAATGTAGATAAAACTGTCAATTTAACTCCGCTTTTAGGTCATGGTACTCTGAGAGCCTATGTAATGGGAATGGAAAATAGAGTGGCTACAGCTGCAGAGCTGGCACAAATGAAAAAAATTCTGGCTCAGGCATTAGAGTCAGGTTACAGGGGGATGTCTACAGGTCTTTATTTTTCTCCGGGTAATTTTGCAGCTCAATCAGAATTAATTGCGCTGGCAGAGGTTATCAGTTCTAAAAATGGAGTTTTAACCAGTCACATTAGGGATGAAGGAGTTAAAAGTATTGGTTTTATCGGGGCGGTAAAGGAGATCATTAATATTGCAGAGAAGGCAAAAGTTTCCCTGGAAATTTCACATCTTAAAGCCTTTGGCCCTGATGTCTGGGGAAGCTCCAGACAGGTGCTGGATTTAATTGAAAAAGCAAGAATGAGGGGAGTAGAGCTAACAGCAGATCAGTATCCTTATCTTGCTACCGGTGGATTAATGGCCAGTGATGTACTGCCTAATGAATTTTTGAGTAATAAAAGTAATCAGGAGGCGATGGACGAGCTAAAAGATAAAAAGGTGCAGTCAGAATTAAGAGATACAGTGGCTTTAAATATTAGGAGAAGAGGGGGAGCTGAAAACCAGATTATAGCTAATTATCCGGCCGATCATAGTCTGGAGGGGCGGACTTTAAAAGAAATTGCAGCCAACTGGAAATTAGAGCCGGCAGATGCTTTATTTAAAATGCTGACAGAATACCTGGCCGGAGATTGGATTTCCAGAGCCTTAAATGAAGAAGATGTGCTAAACTTTATGCAGTATTATGCAGTGATGATCAGCAGTGATGGAGTTTCATTATCTAATTCTGGAGTTTTGGCATCTGGCAATCCTCATCCAAGAAATTATGGCAGTTATACGGAAGTTTTAAGTAATTATGTGCGGGATAAAAAAATTCTTAATCTGGAAGAGGCAATTAGAAAGATGACCTCTCTACCAGCTCAGAAATTTAACTTGAAAAATCGAGGAATTATCGATCAAAACAAGGTGGCAGATCTCGTTATTTTTGATCTGGAACAAATAAAATCGGCCACTTTTACCAGACCGGATTTATATCCTGAAGGAATTTTAACAGTAATAGTTAATGGCAAAATTGCTGTTTTAGATGGTAAATACCAGCAGCTTAGAGCTGGCAAAATAATCTTAAGCTAAAGGAGAATGATTATGGTAACTTATAATAAATTGGGCGTTAAAAAAATTATTAATGCGGCTGGAACCTATACAAAATACAGTGGTTCATTAATGAAAGCAGAAGTTTTAGCTGCCATGAAAGCAGCTTCGAAACAGTTTGTTGATATTGATCAACTGCTGAGCAAAAGTGGACAGTATATTGCCGATCTTTTGGGAGTAGAAGCAGCCTTAATTACTGCAGGAGCAGCGGCGGGTCTGGCTCTTTCTACAGCTGCCTGTATTGCTGGTGATAATAAATATATTTCTAGACAGCTGCCTTTGAGTGAAGGATTAAAAAATGAGTTTATTGTAATGAAATCTCATCGTAATCCCTATGATCAGGCGGTGATTACTGCCGGTGGAAAATTTGTGGAAATCGGAAATGCAATCGAGACCTTTGGCTGGGAGCTGGAAGGAGCTATTTCAGAAAAAACAGCTGGTGTGTTTTTCTTTGTTCAGTCTGATATGTTTCGTTCATCTTTGGGGCTGGAAGAAGTTATAGAAATCTCACATCGCTTTGACTTACCAGTTATAGTCGATGCTGCAGCTGAACTACCTCCAGTAGAGAATCTGACTAAATTTGTTGAACTGGGAGCCGATATAGTTCTTTTTAGTGGTGGCAAGGATTTAAGAGGGCCACAATCTTCCGGGCTGATGCTTGGTAAACGAGATCTTCTTAATAAATGTCGCTCTAATGGTTATCCCAATCACGCTTTAGGCAGGCCAATGAAATTGGATAAAGAAACTATTATTGGGTTAACAACAGCTATTGAACTTTATTTAAAAGAAGATCAGAATAAAAGAAGGGAACAGTGGCAAAAACAGGCAGAATATATTTACGAAAATTTAAAAAACACCGCTGGCCTTAAAATAGAACTTGGTTATCCCGAGCAACCTCTGACTCAACCAGCTACAATCCCCAGACTTTTTATTTTAGTTGATAAAGAAATTTTGGGATTCACTAAGGAAGAGCTCAGAGATATGTTGGCCCAGGCTGAACCATCAGTAATTGTAGAATCCGACAGAAAGCACCTTCTGATTAATCCACATATGCTTCAACCAGGGGAAGAACAAATTGTTGTAGAGAAAATAAAAGAAATCATCGAGGAGGGATAATCAATGGCTGTTGAAACAAAAATTAAAGAACTCGGCTTAGAATTACCGGAAACTCCGACCCCCATTGCAGAATATATACCGGCAAAAAAGGTAAATGATCTTGTTTATGTTTCCGGTCAGGGGCCAATCAGTAAGGGAGAGTTTATTTATATAGGTAAAGTAGGAGATAGTGTAAGCCTGGATGAGGGTTATCAGTGTGCTCAGCAGTGCTGTCTTAATGCTCTAGCAGCAGTAAAATCAGTTGTCGGCTCACTTGATGAGATAGAGGAGATTGTTAAATTGAGAGGTTTTGTTAATAGTGCAGTTGATTTTTTAGAACAGCCAGCAGTAATTAATGGAGCCTCGGAATTATTGGTCAAGATTTTTGGGGAAAAAGGACGTCATGCCAGAGCAGCTCTGGGGACTTCTGTTTTACCTGATGATATTCCGGTTGAATTAGAAATGATTGTTAAAGTAAAAAAATGATCGAGGTGTAAAAAATGGTTGAAAAACTGGTAGAAGTTAAAAATTTAAAAACTTACTTTTATACAGAAGAAGGAATAGTCAAGGCTGTGGATGGAGTTGATTTTGAAATTTATCCTGGCGAAACTCTGGGTGTTGTAGGCGAGTCTGGCTGTGGTAAAAGTGTTACTTCATTATCAATCATGAGGCTGGTCGAGTCTCCGCCTGGAAGAATAGAGGCTGGCGAAATTATTTTTAAAGGGAAAGATTTAATTAAAATATCTGAAAAAGAAATGCGAAAAATTCGCGGTAATGATATTTCAATGATTTTCCAGGAACCAATGACTTCTTTAAATCCAGTTTATACTGTTGGAGATCAGATTATGGAAGCAATTATACTGCATAAAGGTGTGAATAAAAAGGAAGCAAGACGCCAGGCGATTGAAATGCTGCAGAAAGTAGGTATTCCTCTTCCCGAACAGCGTGTAGACGAATATCCTCACCAGCTGTCAGGTGGTATGAGGCAGCGGGTAATGATTGCGATGGCCTTAAGCTGTGATCCACAGCTTTTAATTGCAGATGAGCCAACAACTGCTCTTGATGTAACTATTCAGGCTCAAATACTGGAGTTAATGAACTCCTTAAAAGAAAGTTATGGTATGGCAATTATGATGATTACCCATGATTTAGGTGTGATTGCAGAGGTTTCAGATCGAGTAGCAGTAATGTATGCCGGTAAAGTAGTAGAGTATTCAGAGGTAAATACTCTTTTTGATGATCCTAAGCATCCCTATACCTGGGGCTTAATGAACTCAATTCCAAAATTAGATAAGGATGTTGACCGGCTGGAGGCAATTCCGGGTAGTGTACCTTCACCTCTTAATTTTCCGGAAGGCTGTAAGTTTAATACTCGCTGTCCTTTAGCTGCAGATAAATGCTTTGATCAGGAGCCTCCATTAGAAGATACAGGTGGGGGGCATCTGGCTCGCTGCTGGAGATACAAAGATCTGGAGGAGATTAAAAAAAGAGGAGAAAAAATTTACGAGGATCGGGGTGTTTTAGACTAATGGCTGAGAATTTATTAGAGGTAAAGAACTTAAAAAAATACTTTCCCGTTAAAGCAGGTATTTTTAAAAGAACAGTTGCTCAGGTAAAAGCTGTCGATGATATTTCCTTTGCAGTAGAAGCAGGAGAAACACTCGGTCTGGTTGGAGAATCCGGTTGTGGTAAATCGACAACTGGCAGAACTATCCTTCGTCTTTTAGAAGCAACTTCGGGTGAGGTAATCTTTGAAGGAAAAAGTGTAATGGATTTAGCTCCAAAAGAAATGCGGGCAATCAGACGTGATATGCAGATCATTTTTCAGGATCCTTATGCTTCTTTAAATCCAAGGATGACTGTGGCTGATATCGTAGGAGAACCACTGGTTATTCATAAGCTGGTTGAGAGTAAAGAAGAAAAAAATAGAAGAGTAGAAGAAATTTTAGAAAATGTGGGGATGGCGAAAGAGTATATGAACCGCTATCCTCACGAATTTTCTGGAGGGCAGCGCCAGCGGATAGGTGTAGCTAGAGCGTTAGCGGTTGATCCCAAATTAATTATAGCTGATGAGCCGGTATCTGCCCTTGATGTATCAGTTCAGGCTCAGGTTATTAATTTGCTGCAGGATTTACAGAAAGAATTTGGGCTTACCTATTTATTTATTGCCCATGATTTAAGTGTAGTAAAACACATTAGTGATCGAGTAGCAGTAATGTATCTTGGTAAAATAGTGGAACTAACTGACAAAAAGGAATTATTTAAAAACCCAATGCATCCCTATACCCAATCACTTTTATCTGCTATACCAGAGGCAGATCCAAAAAAGAAAAAGGATAGGATAATTTTAGAAGGAGATGTACCTTCCCCAGTAGATCCACCTTCAGGCTGTAGATTTCATCCCCGCTGTCCCAAAGCCTTTGAACCCTGTCCCAAAATTGAACCTGACTATAAGGACTATGGAGATGGTCATTTTGCAGCCTGTCATTTATTAGATAAGTAGTTAAAAGCAGGCCTCTGGAGGTGAAGAAAATTAAATTAATAAAAAACTTCAAGTTAATAGGTTTTGGTCCTCAACAGCAGGAATCAAAAGAATTTTATCTGGATGAACAGGGATATGTTAGAGAAAATTTAAAATCTGCTAAAACTGAATTAAATATATTAAATCTTGAAGGTGATTACCTTTCTCCTGGCTGGATTGATCTGCATACCCATATCTATTATGGAGTTTCAAATCTGGGTTTGAATCCTGACTTAATTGGCCCTAAAACTGGAGTAACAGTTTTAAATGATACCGGAAGTGCTGGAGAAGCTAACTTCTTGGGGTTTAAAAAATACATTATTGAGCCGCGTGCTTATCCGATCTATTCTTTTATTAATCTGGGTTCAACCGGCCTTATTAAATCAAATCAAATAAGTGAGCTTAATAGTTTGAATATGATTGATCTTGATAATTTATATCAGCAAATTGTAGAGAATAGAGAATATATAAAAGGGATTAAGTTAAGGGCAAGTGGAGTGATTTTAAAAGGGATGAATTCTGATATTGTTAAACTTGCTAAAGCAGCTGCCAGAGAAGTTTCACTTCCTTTAATGGTTCATGTTGGAGAGCCACTCCCCTTATTAGAAGATATTTTACCATATCTAGATCCCGGAGATATTGTAACTCATATTTATCACGGTAAACGTTGGGGAATTTACCGCAGCGGGAGATTTTTAGATGAATATAAGGAGGCAATAAATAAAGGAGTAAAGTTTGATGTAGGACATGGGGTGGCGAGTTTTAATTATGAAGTTGCCAGAAAAGCTCTTGCTGCCGGCTATTTTCCTGATACGATTAGTACTGATCTGCACACGGAAAATATCGATGGTCCTGTCTGGGATTTAAGTTTAACTATGTCTAAATTACTGGAACTGGGAATGAATCTAGAACAGGTTATTGCAGCTGTAACAGTTAATGCTGCTGATATCCTAAAAATTGATTCTTTTCAAAGTAAATTTTATAATTCTCAGGCCAGGTTTACAGTTTTTAGAAAAGAAGAGTGTGAACTTGAAGTTTTTGATTCAAATAATAACAGGCTAATTCTGCATAATTATTTAAGACCAGTTAAGACGATAATTGGATCTAAAATAATTGAAGCAGATACTCGATTTAAAATTGAATAAAATAATTTAACCCACATTTAAATGTGGGTTATTTTTTTGAAATAATTATTACTTATTTTTAATCATTAAAGAATTGATATCTATCTATGGATGAACGCTCCTTTTGATATTCTTGAGGTGAAATCCCAACTTCTTTTTTAAAAGCTCTGTAAAAAGTTGAGTAATCACCAAAATTTAATTGACAAGAAACTTCACTACAGCTATTATCATCCAGCAATAGTCTTTTAGCGGTCATAATTTTTTTATAATGGATATAATGAATAATTGAAACTCCGGTATGTTTTTTGAAAATATGAGATAAATAAGATTTATTTAAATAAAATTTATCTGATAAAAAATCCAGGGAAAGAGATTTGTCAATATTTTCGTTGATATAGGTGATTATATCTAAAATCCTTTCATTATATTTTATAGTACTGTTTTCATTTTTTTCTTTTTTAGTAAAGAGTTTATTGATCAATATTAAGAGTTGAACAAAGATTGTTTCAATCATTATTTCCGATTCTTTGTTTTTCTGACCTGCGTATTTAGTTATTTGCTTAAAGTAGTTAAAAATTTTTTTATCACTATCATATATTTTATTATGATGTGCTTCTTTGCGGTTTTCAAAACACTCCAACAAATTAAAATCATATGAGTCATATTTTGATAATACCCAGGGGAAAAAATGGATAACAATTCTTTTATAGGGTAGATCCTGATTGAAGATTGGTTTATGTAGTTCTCGGTTGTTCATAATTAAAAGAGTATTTTTTTCTAATTTATAAGCATGCCCTTCAATATAATAAGTTACATCACCCTCTAAAAAATAAAATAGTTCATAAAAATCATGCAGATGCATATTAAACTTATCAGAATCAGATATCTCTTCTGATTTTTTATAGGTTACTTCCAGAAGGCTGTTGCTCAAATAGCAATCTTTGTTATTCATCTTAATCTCACCAGCTTTCCTCCATCTTATTTATATTATACCTAAAGATTTGCAATATTTAAAGCAGAAAACCCAAAGCGGAATCATAATTATTGTTATATAATTATTTACAGAATGAATTTTCGGATAATTATAGATATAAGTTTTTGAAATAATATTTGGATAATTAATAGGGGTTAATTTATAGCTAAACTAATAAATTAATTCAGAGAAAGGAGAATCTATAAGCTTGTTAGAGTATATAATCGAAAAAGGTGGTTATTTAAATCACTGGAAAATATCAAAATTAAAAGAAAGATATTATAAATCAGAATCAGACACAATGGAAGCTAAAATAGATAATTCATGGTTGGATAAAGGCTTTTCTATTCATCAGTATCCCTGTCGAAAGGAATTTCTAGCTGAATATAGAAATAAGAAAATTGATTTTAAGAGTGATTTAACAGCAGAAAATATTTATTTTCCCTTTGAAAATCCCAAGGTTGAAAGATCAGGTTTTTGGTTTCTACCAACCTATTTAGAAAGTTGGGCTGAATCTCAGATTGATGTTCCTAAAACTGGAGAATACAAATTTATATTAAAAACCTGCGGAGGAGTTAAAATCTGGATTGATGAAAAAGAAGTTATTGATTTTAGACCATATACCAGAAATATTGAAAAAACAGAGGAATTTACAATTAAACTTAAAAAAGGTTCTCATAGATTAAGCTTGTTTTTTAATGATTTAGCAGAAAGAGACACCCTATATTATTTTTCACTGCAGTTAAAAAGTAATATCAGAATTAAACAATTCTTAGAAACAGAAAAAGATTTATCAAAAGTAAGAGATATTGAAAATCTTTTAGATTCAGCCTATTTTAAAGTTGATACTTATCGAGAGAGAGAAATTAAATTATATTTTTCAGAGTCTTTTGCCGAAGATTTAAACCTTGAGATTAATGCTGGTGGTGATTTTATAGATTTTATTGATGGAGCTAAAAAAGAAGTAGTTCTGGCCAAAAATAAAAAAGTTGTTGAGCTTGGTAATGTTTTAGAATATCCAATGGGGTTTAATCATTTTAAAATTACGGTTTCTATTGCTGAAAATATAACAATAAGCAGGTATCTAACTTTACAAATCTACCAAAAAGAACTTATTTATTCTCCGGCAGATAATCTAGAAAAGAGAAAAGAAAATAATCTAAAGTTTATTATTGAACATGGAGAAACAATTGCCCAGAAAGCACTGGCTATGGTATCTCAAAAAACAAAACTTGATCAGGCAGAAAAGATATTAAGAACTGAATTAAATGGAATAGAAAAAAGAAAGGACTGTAGTGATTTTTACTTGGTACCAATTTTATGGCTGTGGATTAAATATCGAGATGATGTTTTTGAAGCGGATTTCTGGAATTATACTGAAAAAGTCATAAGAGATTTTAGGTACTGGATAGACGAAAAAGGCAGTGATGTTATGTGGTATTTCAGTGAGAATCACGCCCTGCTTTTTCATGTCTCTGAACTACTTGCTGGTCAAATTTTTCCGGAAAAAGAATTTACTAATGCCGGTATTAAAGGGAAAAACCATTATGAAAAAGCAAAAAAAAGACTGAAAGATTGGTTTGAAAGATTTTTTGCTGAAGGATTTTCCGAGTGGAATTCGACTGCTTATTTTCCAATTGATTTAATCGGTTTTTTTGCTCTCTATGAATTAGCTGCTGATGAAAATTTAAAAAAACTAGCAAAAAAAGCTATAGATATGACATTTAAATTGATTGCTTATAACAGCCATCACGGTTTGATGGCCTGTTCTCATGGTAGAAGTTATGAAAAAGAGCTTAAAGGAAGATATGTTAATTATACTAATGCAATTAGTAGAGTCTCCTGGGGTGTAGGTTATTTAAATGAAGCTACTAATGCTCAGGTTCTTTTCTGTCTTTCTGACTATAAACCTGATCCTGAATTAAAAAAATATGTTGATTGGAATGATACAGCTGGAATTATTTTTGAAAATTCTCAGGGAAAAGATAATTTTGTAGATTTATATTTATATAAAAATAGTGATTACTTATTAACTTCCGCCGTAGATTTTAAAGCAGGTGGAAAAGGTTATCAAGAACATATAAATCAATTAACTATAGATGCTGAAGCATTATGCTGGATTAATCATCCAGGTGAAAATGTTAAAGTTGGTTTTGGAAGACCATCGTATTGGGCCGGAAATGGTTATTTGCCCAGAGTGGCTCAGTATAAAAATATCCAGTTCTTACTTTTTGATATTAAAAAAGAGCATCCGGTTGATTTCACTCATGCTTATTTTCCCACTTATGCTTTTGATGAGTATTTAAAAAAAGATAATTATTATTTTGCTCGGAAGAATAAAGCCTTCTTTGCAATCACTGCTGCCGGTAAATTAAATCTGGTAGAGAAAGGAATTAATCAGAATAGAGAGTTAAAATCTTATGGCAGAAAAAATAGCTGGATGATTAGAGTGGGGAATAGAGATGAATTTAAATCATTTGAGTATTTTATCGATAAGATAAGTAATGCTTATTTAGATATAAAGGCTGAAGAGATTGAATTTTATGATCCCGAGCATGGTAAGTTTTATTTTAACTGGGGGGAAAGTTTGCTTTTAAATGATGAATATATAAAAATAAAGCATACAGATCCAATGGGAGATTTAATTATAGAGAAGAATCTTTAGTTATCTGCTTAGATTATGTTAATTAAATGGTTGAAACCATTTATTATAAAAATTAATTTAATGAAGGGAGGGATACTGGTTTAGCTTTTTGTTTTCAAAAAAATTTAGGGGGTTATATTTAATGAGAAAAAGATTATTTATTACAATTACTGCTTTGCTTTTAGTTGGTTTAATGGCTGTTCCTGTTTTTGCTCAAAAAACTGTTTTAGATTTCGTCTGGTTTAGTGATGGAGTAGAGGGTGAAGTATTAAAAGATATAATTGCAGATTATAAAGAAGAACATCCTGATATTGATTTTAATATTATTGAGGTGCCATATAATGAATTAAATACTAAGATAAAGACTATGGTAGCCGGTGGAAATCCTCCTGATCTTGCTAGAGTCTCGAATCCAGGTGAATTATCATCAGCCTTATTAAATCTTAATGATAGTATTGGTCAGGATTATTTAGATAACTTTGTCGAATCTACCCATCCTTACGTAATGGTAGATGGTAAAATGTTAGCTATACCAATTGACGTAACAGCAAATGGTATTATTTATAATAAAGATTATTTCGAAGCTGCTGGAATCGATGTGCCAGATACTGAAGAAGAATTAGATGATTTATGGACCTGGGAAGAATGGGCTAACGCACTTGAAAAAGTTGTTGAAAACTCAAATGCACGATATGGATTGGCTTATGATTACAGTCCTCATCGCTGGTCTACACTACTTTATCAGGCGGGAGGTTCCTTCTTCTCCAAAGACTGGAGTGAAGTTACAATTAACTCACCTGAAGGTGAAAAAGCAGTAGAATTTTTTGTTGAATTACATGATAGAAATATAATACCTGAATCTATCTGGCTGGGAGGAGAAAATCCCAATACACTTTTCCGTTCAGGTTTAACAGCAATGCATTTTGCAGGAAATTGGATGCTGACAAATTATCGTGATAATATAGAGAATTTCGACTGGGGAGTAGCTTATATGCCTAAGGGTAAGATTAGATCTTCAGTAGTTGGAGGTAAATTTGTCGCCGGGTTTAAAGATTCAGATAATAAAGAAGCTGCTGTAGATTTCTTGAAATATTTCAGTTCCCAGGATGTAAATGCTAAGTTCTGTGAAGACTCTTTATTCTTAAGTGCCAGAAAAGATAATAGCAAACTTAATTATTCTTTTGGTTCTGATATGTTTGAGATTTTCAGTAATGAATTAGCAGTATCTCCTCCAGAAGCAGGGTCTGACTGGGCATATAACGAAGCTATGTCAAGAATCTATGATGATATCAGACAAAATATTGTTAAATCAATTCAGCATAAAATAACACCAAAAGAAGCTGTAGAAAACATGGAAGAACTTGCAAAATCAGAAATTGAAGACATAGAAAATTAAAATAGATTATATTTCCTGGCCTGTTTTTAAACAGGCCAGGATAACTAATAAGGAGGTATTTTATGTACAGGTGGAAAAAGAAGATAGCACCATATTTATTTATTTTACCCAATCTAATAATATTCGGTATATTTATAGTTTTCCCAGCTTTATTTGGCTTCTATGTTTCTTTTACAGAATGGGATGTACTTACATCTCCTGAATTTATCGGTCTGGGAAATTTTATCAAGCTTTTTCAGAGTGCAGAATTTTGGACTATTTTAAGCAGAACTTTAATTTATGTTTTTTCGGTAGTGCCAATTACTTTTGGGTTGAGTATGGTTTTAGCAATTATATTAGATAGAAATATTAAAGCAAAAGGATTTTTTAGAGCAATTTTTTATTTACCTACCATGTTATCATTTATAGTTATTGGTGTTTCCTGGCGCTGGATACTTGGTAATAACTTTGGAATTTTAAATTATTTACTAGATTTAGCCGGAATGGCACCTGTTAACTGGCTTACCAATGCAAGAACAGCAACCATTATGGTTATTTTTGCAACTGTTTGGGCCAGAGTTGGATATTTTATGGTCATGTTTATTGCAGGACTGCAGGGTATTCCTGGGGTATATTATGAAGCTGCAGAAATTGATGGAGCCAGCAAGTGGCAGCAGTTTAGACATATTACTTTTCCACTTCTAAAACCTACCAGTTTAGTTGTTGTAGTCTTATCAACCATTCAGGCTTTTAAAATGTTTGGTTTAATTAAAGTTATGACTACAGGAGGACCCGGAGATAGCACAACTTATCTGGTTCAGGAAATATATCAGCAGGCTTTTCAGGTTGGAGATATGGGTTATGCCTCTGCTATGTCAGTTATGTTATTTATTATTCTTGGTTTATTAACTATAGTTCAATTTAAAGTATCCAACAGAGGGGGTAATGCATATGAATAATAAGTTGAAAAATATTTTATGGTATACAGTTTTATTGTTATTCAGTTTGATATTTGTTCTACCTATAATCTGGATTTTTATATCTTCTTTAAAAACCAGTAATGAAATTTTTTCCTGGCCACCAACTATTCTGCCGAATAACGTAACTTTTTCAAATTATATTACTGCCTTCAATAAAGGAAATTTTGTTACTTATTTTAAAAATAGTATCTTTGTAGCAGTTGCGGCAACAGCTTTAACTTTGCTAATCAATTCAATGGCAGGATATGCTTTAGCAAAATTTGATTTTAAAGGTAATAAGCTTATCTTTTTTCTTTTTATTGCAACTTTAATGATTCCACTGCAGGTTATAATGGTTCCAATATTTATAGTACTGAGAAATTTAGGTTTATATAATTCACTATGGGGAATTATAATACCACCAGCAGCTACACCTACAGGAGTTTTCCTGGTTAGACAGTATATGACCACAATTCCAGATGAGGTATTGGAGTCGGCCAGAATTGATGGAGCATCTGAATGGAGAATATTCTCGATGATTATTTTACCTTTATCCAAACCTGTTTTAACAGCTTTAACAATATTTTCATTTATGTGGAGATGGAATGATTTCCTCTGGCCTTTTGTAGTCTTAAGTAATGAAAGTAAATATACTATTCAGGTAGCAATTGCCAATTTTGTCGGTCAATTTTCTGTTGACTGGAATAGTCTCTTAGCAATGAATATTGTTGCCATGATTCCCGTATTATTAGTATTCCTATTTTTCCAGAGATATTTTGTTAAAGGAATTGCTATGTCAGGTATGAAAATGTAAATAATGGTGTCTGGAGGTTTGTTATGATTTTAAAAGAATATCCATTTAAAATGGATAAAGTTGAAAATAATATAATAACATTTATAGATCAGTTTAAAGAACAAAACAATTTAAAAGTTAAAGTATTTGTGCTTGAAAAAGATATGATGAGAATAATGTTTATCAGAGATAAATTAACTTTAGAGAAAACATGGATGGTAGCACCTAATTTAGAGGACATTCCTTATCAGGGTAGGGACAGACTTGATATTTCTCCTTTTTCTCTTCCGGAATATAATTATTATCAGCAGAAAAATTTTTTTGTAATTGAAACTGATCTGCTAAAAGCTAAAATAAATTTAAATGGTTTTAAAGTAAATTGGTATGCCAGCTGGGATAATAAATGGATCAAAATTGCAGCTGATAGAAAAACTCAAAGTTATAATCTAAATCAGCATTTTGGTAAAGGAATTTATCATTATCTAGAAAAAGATGAAAATGATATATATTATGGTCTGGGAGAAAAAGCAGGAGAGATAGAAAAAAATGATAAGCGCTATCGAATGACTACTATTGATGCTATGGGATATGATGCAGAAAAATCAGATCCACTTTATAAATACATACCATTTTATATTACGAGAAATACTAAAAGTGAAATTTCCTATGGTATTTTTTATGATAATCTGAGTGAGGCAGTATTTGATTTTGCTAAAGAAAAAGATAACTATCACGGCCATTACAGATATTATTTTGCTGAAGCCGGGGATTTAGATTATTATATGATTTTAGGGCCTGAAATGAAAGATGTGACCAGAAAGTTTTCCTGGTTAAGCGGTGAAAATATTTTTGAACCAAAATGGAGTCTGGGCTATTCAGGTTCAACAATGAGCTATACTGATTCTCCCAATGCCCAGGAAGAATTAATGAACTTTATTGCAGACTGTGATCGGCACGATATTCCCTGTGATTCTTTTCAATTATCATCTGGTTATACTTCTATTGATGATAAAAGATATGTTTTTAACTGGAATTATTCTAAAATACCTGATCCAGAAAAAATGGCGGAGACTTTTAACAAGAATGGAATTAGACTCTGTGCCAATATAAAACCATGTTTGTTGATAGATCATCCCAAATATGAGGAAGCAAAAGAAAAAGGGCTTTTTATTAAAAATACAGATGATAAGCCGGAAGTATCACAGTTTTGGGATAATTTAGGTTCTTATCTTGATTTTACTAACCAGGACACAGTAGACTGGTGGAAAGATAATGTAAAAAACCAGCTGCTTGATTTCGGAATTGATTCTACCTGGAATGATAATAATGAATATGAGATCTGGTCAGATAATGCTTATGCGGATGGTTTTGGCAGTAAAATTAATATGCAGCTTATCAGACCTCTGCAATCTCTACTGATGATGAAGTCATCATTTGAAGCTCAAAGAGAACATGCTCCCAATAAGAGACCCTATTTAATTTCACGCTCAGGCTGTCCGGGAATGGAACGATATGTTCAGACCTGGTCCGGAGATAATTATACCAGCTGGAAAACTTTAAAATACAATATAAAAATGGGGCTTGGACTTACGATGTCTGGAGTTTATAATTTTGGTCATGATGTGGGTGGCTTTGCTGGACCGGCACCTGAGCCTGAACTGCTTGTCAGATGGGTTCAAAATGGGATTTTTTATCCCAGATTTACTATTCACTCCTGGAATGAAGATCAGACTGTAAATACACCCTGGATGTATCCAGAAAGTGTTGATTCAATTAGAAAGGCAATTAAGTTTAGAGAAAAAATTAAACCGTACTTATATAATCTTTTATATAAATCACATGTGGAGCATACTCCGATTGTTAAACCAACTTTCTATGAATTTGATGATCAAAAAACCTATCAGCAGGATTTAGAGTTTATGCTCGGGGAATATATGCTGGTGGCTAATGTACTTGAAAAGGGCGCAAAAAAAAGAGAGCTTTATTTACCCCAAAATACTGCCTGGTATGATTATAATACAAATAAGATTTACCAGGGTGGAGAACAAATAGCTGTTGATGTTTCGCTTGACACTATCCCACTTTTTATTAAAGAAGGTTCTATAATCCCGATTCAGGATCAGGAGATTTCTTTTGCAAAAAAGAAAAATGAAAAAAGAGGATTTTTAATCTATCCATTCCTTGATTCTGGTCAAGAAGAATATACTCTATTTGAAGATGATGGAGAAAGTTATGATTATTTGGATGGAGAATATAAAAAGATAAAATTGGAGATGGATTGTGATCCGGAAGTAATAGAGCTTAAAATAAGCTGTAGTGGAAATTATGAGCTGCCCTACAGTAAAATCAGGCTACATTTTCCAACAGCTGAGAGCCGAGATGTTTTAATAAATAATAAAACGATTGATTTAGATGATGATTATTCTGCAGTTATAAGCTTAAAATAAACTGGTATAAATGGTGTAGTTCGTTTAATGAAATTAAATAAATTTACCCCATAAAATTTCTCGTATACTGTAATTGGCACAGGTTTTAACTTATCCGGATTTTGCCCGGGATATTATTCAAAATAACCAAATTGAAGTTCTGAAATCTTAAGGAGGCAATTAAATGTATTATACTGGCTTTGCTGATGAGGCAGCAGATTCGATAGAAAAGCAGATAAAAGTTACTAAGGAATTGGGCTGGGAATATATAGAGTCCCGTAGTATTGAGGGATTAAATCTTACCGACATTAGTGATGAGAAATTTGAAGAGGTAGCTAAGAAATTGAATGAGGCCGGAATTAAAGTTAATTGTTTTGGCAGTGCTGTTGCCAACTGGGGTAAAGATCCCCGAGAACAGGAATCTTTTGAAAAAAGTATGGAAGAACTTAAGCGAGCTATCTCCAGAATGCAGAGGCTGGGTTCAAAAATGATTCGAGGCATGAGTTATGGAATCCCTAAAGATCTCTCACCAGACAATCCTGAGCTTGAAGAGAAAATCATAGCCAATTTAAAAAAAATGACTAAAATGTGTGAGGATGCTGGTCTAATTTATTTACATGAAAACTGCATGAATTACTTTTCTCAATCCTATGAAAAAATGGATAAATTAATTTCTGAAATTGATTCTCCAAATTTTAAAATTGTTTTTGATACAGGCAACCCCTTGATGGCTGATAATAGAATGGGAGAAACTCCATATGAAAAACAGACAAGCTGGGAAGCCTATCAGCATTTAAAAGATCACATTCATTATGTGCATATTAAAGATGGAGCTTTTATAAAAGAAACAGATGGTATTTTTCCGGAGATGGATTACTGTTATCCTGGAGATGGTAATGGTGAGGTCAGAAAAATTATTAAAGATCTGCTGGCAAATGGATATGATGGAGGTTTTTCAATTGAACCTCATATGGATGCTGTTTATCATGAAGACCGTGATAATAATCAGGTTGATGCCAGATATAATACTTATCTTGAATATGGGAAAAGGTTTATGCAGTTAATGGAAGAGATCAAGAGTGAAGTTGAGGAGGATTAGATAGCAGATGAGAGAAATTAAGATCGGAATTATTGGTATTGGAAATATGGGCAGCAGCCATGCTAAATCTATAGTAAAAGATAGAGTTAAAAATGCAAAACTGACCGCTGTTTGTGACATTGATTCAGCCAGAATCAATTGGGCTAAAAATAATCTTGACTCAGAAATTGAGTACTTTACTAATCCCCAAAGATTTTATCATAAGGCAGATATTGAAGCTGTATTGATAGCTACTCCACATTATGATCACCCTCCACTGGCAGTTGAGGCATTTAAAAACAATCTCCATGTTTTAATAGAAAAACCAGCTGGAGTTTATACAAAGTCAGTAAGAGAAATGAATGAGGCTGCTCAAAAAACAGATAAAGTTTTTGGGATCATGTATAATCAAAGAACCAGAGCTATTTATCAGAAGCTTAAAGACCTTATTGATTCGGGGGAGCTGGGAGAAATAAAAAGAACAAACTGGATTATCGACTGGTACCGTCCTCAGAGTTATTATAATAATGGCGGCTGGCGGGCAACCTGGGAAGGTGAAGGTGGTGGAGTTCTTTTAAATCAGGACCCACATCAGCTTGATTTATGGCAGTGGATCTGTGGTATGCCGAAAAAAATTAGAGCCTTTGCTGAAAACGGTAAATATCACAATATAGAAGTCGAAGATGATGTTACAACTTATGTAGAATATGAAAATGGAGCTACAGGAGTTTTTGTAACTTCAACCGGTATTGCTCCAGAAACTAATAGGCTTGAGATTAGCGGGAATAAGGGAAAGATAATTGTTGAAAATGGTGAGATTCTTTTTAAGAGACTAAGAACTCCAGAGAGAGAATTTAATCAAAACTTTAAAGGGGGATTTGGTAGTCCAGAATGCTGGGAATGTAAAATACCGCTTGAGGGAGAAAATCCTGAGCATCTAGGAATTTTAAATAACTGGATTGATGCAATTTTAAATGGAGCAGCACTTATTGCTCCAGGTGAAGAAGGAATCAAAGGTTTAACAATTTCTAATGCAATGCATCTTTCAGCCTGGACAGATGACTGGGTTGAACTGCCGCTCGATGAGAAATTATTCAAAGAAAAGTTGGATGAAAAAATTGAAAAGTCTACTTTTGTTAAAGAAAATATAGAAGCTGAAACTATGGATGTTGGGGGGACATTTTGAAAGAATAATACATTATTGCTCAAATTGCATTTTTAGAAGGTGACTTTAAATGGAAAAATTGAAATCAGCTATTATTGGCTGTGGTAATATATATAAAGTTCATGCAGATGCTTTGCAAAAGCTGGAAAGTGCCGAACTGAAATATGTTGTTGATATTAGAGAAGAAAGAGCCCGGAATGCAGCCAATAAATATAATTGTTCCTATATAATTGAATATGAAGATCTTTTAGAAAAAGATATTGATGTGGTGCATATCTGTACTCCTCATTTTTTGCACAGCCCGATGACAATTAAGTTTTTAGAAGCTGGAATTAATGTTTTTGTAGAAAAACCGTTAGCTTTAAATTACAATGCAGGTAAAGAAATTATTAAAACACTTGAGAAGAGCAGGGCTAAGATGGGGGTTTGTTTTCAAAATCGTTTAAATAATAATAATCAAAAAGCAAAACAAATTCTAAAAGAGGGTTTGCTGGGAAAAATTAAAGGTATCAAAGGTTTTGTGACCTGGCACCGCAATCAGGAATATTATTTTAAAGATGACTGGAAGGGTTTTTATGCGACTGAAGGTGGTGGAGTTTTAATTAATCAGGCCATCCATACTCTTGATTTAATGCAATGGTTTGGGGGTCCAGTTGAGGCTGTGAAAGGAAATGTGGATACAAGAGTTTTAAATGATGCAATAGAAGTAGAAGACACAGCTGAGGCTACTTTATTTTTTGCAAATGGGGCAGTTGGTATTTTTTATGCAACCAATACCTTTAGTCAAAATAGTCCAGTTGAGATTCTGATTGACTGTGAAGAGGGAAGCTTAAGACTCTATGATGATCAGTTGATATTAACTGAGAGTAAAAAACGTAGAGCTATCATTAGTAATGATAATAAAGGAAAATATAAATCATACTGGGGTAACAGTCACTATAAAATTATTAAAAACTTTTATCAGGATGTAATTGAAGGAAATTATAATGACACTGTAATTGCTGCTGAAGCTTTAAAAACTTTAGAGTTAATTGAAAATATTAATCAGTCAGCCAGCATTCAGAAAAAATGCTATCTAAATAATTAATTTAAATTTTGCTAAATAAATTGTTTCTTCCTTGGAAAGCTCTGTTCTAAAATTGTTAAAAGAACAGGGCTTTTAATTAAGCACTTAAAATTTTATAATAACTATAGTAAAAAAACCATTAGGATGTGATAATTATGGATATTGATAAGTTAAAAAACAGTTATAATCTGCAGCTTCCGGACTGGGGGCCCTACACAAAAAAATATTTAGGTATTTCACATATAGCCGATCAAAAGCGAGGTATTCGCTTTGATCTCAGTGTTTTTCCTGGCTATTACAGAAGGAAAGTTAAAATTCCGAATGTAAGATGGGAATCTGATTATCATCCCTGGGAAGCTGCCTCTGACTTAAAGTATTATTCTAATCGCCATCAACTGGAATGGAAAGATAAGCTTTACTGTGATATCTCTTATTCAGAAATTGATAAACAATCGAGATTAATTAGATGTAATTGTGTTAATCAAACAGACTCTATTCAGAATATTATACTGCATTTTATGGGATATATCAACTTCCCTCAAAAAAGATCATATAAATTAAATGCTGCTAATAATTCAGTCTGGATAAATGCTTTAGAATATACTGATCTAAAATATGCGAGTCCGAGCCCACAGGATAATCTAATGCCTGATGGTTTATTAAGAGGCGAAGTTCATGAGCCAGAGTTTATTGATGGCACAGGTCTGGGATGTGATTTTGCTAAAGATTTTGGTGACAGAGTAAGCTATAAATTTAATTTGGATAATGATATCGAAAAAGCTGTTTTGATTATTAGATATAAAAAAGATTCAGAGCAGGTTCTTACTTTTAATTTAGAAGGTATAATTGAGAAAGAAATAGAGTTTCCAACTGCTGAGAATGTAGGAACTAAAATGATTCAGCTTGGCAATCTCGCCAAGGGTGAAAACAAAATCAATTTAATTTCTACAGGTGGAGCTGAAATAGAGATTGATGGATTTTTAGTAACTGCTTTAAAAGATAAGAATAAAGTTAGTTTTACTGCAGAAGAGCATAATCCAGAACCCGAAAAGTTAGAAAAAATAGGAAATAATTCTCTTATATTAAAATATGAAAATATTGATCAGTACTATGGAATAAAATGGTTTTATAATGATTTCGAAATCAGAGAGTTTGAAAGCAGTAATTTAGATTCTTTTATGAAAAGAATGGTTCATGATCATGTTTCAAAAAAATTAGTAGATAATGAAAGTGGAAAGCCAGAAATGCATTATACAAATGTTTTTCTGCGCCCAATAACCATAGAGGCTAATTCGAGCCAGCTTATATATGGAATGGTCTGTAATGGAAGCCGCAAAGAGGTTGAAAAGAATTTAAGGGAATTTAGATCAGAGAAAGAAAATATGGATGAGCTCTACAATAAAGCTCGGGAAGATGCTTTTGAATTTAATCAGAAAGTGGAAGGCAATAAGTATAAATTCAGTCAGCAGAAAATGGCTGCCACAACCCTGACCAATGTGGTTTATCCAACTTATATTAGAAAAGGATATATCAAACATTATCCTCCAGGGCGTTGGTGGGATTCATTATATACCTGGGATTCTGGCTTTATTGGTCTTGGTTTAACAGAGCTCGATAAAGAGCGGGCTATCGAATGTCTCAATGCCTATTTGACTGAACCGGGTGATCAGCACTCTGCTTTTATCCATCATGGGAGTCCGGTTCCTGTACAAATTTATTTGTTTTTAGAACTCTGGAACAGATTACAGTCAAAAGAATTTTTAGAGTATTTTTATCCACGTTTAAAACAGTATCACCAGTTTTTAGCCGGTAGGTTGGGCAGTTCAACTACCAGAAATTTAAAATCAAATCTTTTAAAAACCTGGGATTATTTCTATAATTCTGGAGGCTGGGATGATTATCCAGCCCAGGTCTATGTCCATAGTCAGAATCTGGAAGCTAGAGTTACACCGGTAATAAATACCGCTCAGGCAATACGTACTGCTAAAATATTAAAAATGGCTGCCTGGGAGCTCGGTCTGGAATCAGATATAGAAGAATTTGATCATGATATCGATACTTTTACTAAGGCTTTACAAAAACACTCCTGGGATGAAGAATCCGGTTATTTTTCCTATGTGCTTCATGATCAAAATGGTAAGCCAAAGAATATTTTAAAAGATAATACTGGTAAAAATTATAATATGGGTCTTGATGGAGTATCTCCACTAGTTGCTGGGATCTGTAATCAGGATCAGGAAAGAAGATTAATCGCTAAGTTGTTTTCTAAAGAAAGAATGTGGACAGAGATTGGAATTTCTACAGTAGATAAAACCGCTCCTTATTACAAAAACGATGGCTATTGGAACGGGTCAGTCTGGATGTCACACCAGTGGTTTATCTGGAAAACTCTACTTGATTTAAATAGGCCTGATCTAGCCTATAAAATTGCCATTACAGGTCTCGAACTCTGGCAGAATGAAGTAGATAGATCATATTCTTGTTTTGAACACTTTCTCCTGCAGTCTAAAAGGGGAGCAGGTTGGCATCATTTTGGAGCCCTTTCAACACCGGTGATGAGCTGGTTTGCTGCTTATTTTACAGCAGGGAAATTGACAGTAGGTTTTGATGTCTGGGTTATTAAGCAGGAATTTAAAAATGATAATAGCTCTCTGGAAGCCAGACTCAGAATATTTGATAATAATGATGGTGTAAATATTACTGTTTCGCTTAATTCAAGTAATGAATATACTGCTAGGTGGAATGGTAAAGTTATTAAACATGAAATTATCAAACCTGGTCTTTTAAATATTCAAATTCCTGGGGGAGAGTTTGAAGGTGAATTAAAGGTTTTAAAACCTGAATAAGAATTGAAGAAAATGACTTTAAAAATATTGGAGCCAAATTAAATGAAACAAAATAATCAATATAATATATTACCACTGATAAAACGCCATGGGAAAAATCCTATTTTAACCGCTGAGCAGGTTTCATATCATGCAACTTTATTATTTAACCCGGGTGTAGCTAAATATAAAGATGGCTATGTAATGGTATTTCGAAATGACTATGGAGAATTTGTTGGAGAAATTTTTGCTGGTACTAATCTTGGCCTGGCTTTTAGTAAAAATGGAATTGACTGGGAAGTTATGCCTGACCCCTGTTTTAGTCTGAAGAATAATGAAATTACAGGGGTTTATGATCCAAGAATTACTCCGATAGATGACCTGTTTTATCTTTCATTTGCAGTAGATACACTACATGGGATCAGAGGAGGTATAGCTGTAACTGAAGATTTTAAAAATTTTGAGGTTTTAAGTATGTCTGTCCCAAATAATCGCAATATGGTTCTTTTTCCTGAGAAAATAAACAATAAATATGTGCGGTTGGAAAGGCCTTTTCCTGTATACGGTAAAAAGGAAAAAGAAGCTTTTGATATCTGGATTTCAGAATCACCGGACATGGTGCACTGGGGTAATTCGAGCTTATTACTTGGTAGTGATGAAGTACCTTACTGCAACAGTAAAATTGGACCGGCGGCTCCACCTATTAAGACTGAAAAAGGTTGGTTAACCACATTTCATTTAGTTGATTATGACTCCAACAGGGCAAAAAACGGCTGGGAAGATAACTGGAAAAAGCGATATAATGTCGGTTTGATGCTTTTGGATCTGGAGGATCCTTCTAAGATAATAAGTATTTTAGATAAACCTCTGATGGTTCCCGAAGTAGACTATGAGATAAAAAATGGTTTTAGAAACAATGTTATTTTTCCCTGTGGAATGATACTTGAAGAAAATGGAGAGGTTAAAATCTATTATGGTGCTGCAGATACTGTTATAGCATTGGCAACTGCTGACCTTAATGATTTGCTAACTCTTATGATATAAAGTTATTATTAAATTACTAATCTATCTTTTAATAAATCTGGTATTAAAAGATATTCTTAGTTGTGTTATAATTAGAGTAAATATTTTAAATAAGGGGATTTTTATGACAGACCGAAAGTTCTGGTTAAAAACGATGCTCAAGATTATTGATCCAGTTTTAGAAAATTTAAGCCGGCAGAAATTGAAAGTTAAGATGCCGGTTGATGGTGAAACTGAAAGAGTTAAATTTAGCTATCTGGAAGCCTTTGGCCGTACTTTAAGTGGGACTGCACCCTGGCTTGAACTTAATTCTAAAAATATTGATTTAGCCCAGCAGGAAAAGAAGGATTTAGAAAAATATAGTGAGCTTGCAAGAAAGTCAATCAAAAATGCTGTTGATCCTGATTCAGCAGATCATATGGTTTTTGCTGATCAGATTCGTCAGCCTCTGGTGGATACGGCTTTTCTGGCTCAGGCGATAATCAGAGCTCCCGAAGAACTCTGGCAGAAACTTGATTCTGAAACTAAGAAAAATTTGGTGACAGCTCTAAAAAGCAGCCGCCAGATTAAACCATATTACTGCAACTGGCTTCTTTTTTCAGCGATGGTAGAGGCTGCGCTGGCCTTTATGGGAGAAGATTATGATTCAGTTCGAATTGATTATGCAATAAGAAAACATCAGGAATGGTATCTCGGAGATGGAGTTTATGGTGATGGACCTGAATTCCACTTTGATTATTATAACAGTTTTGTGATTCAGCCGATGCTGCTCGATATCATCAGGGTGATGAAGGATAAGGATCCAGAAATAGCTGAGCTGGAAGCAGAAGTTTTAAGCAGAGCCAGGCGTTATGGAGAAATCTTAGAAAAGATGATTGCCGCTGACGGCAGTTATCCACCGCTCGGCCGCTCTATCACCTACAGGTTTGGAGTTTTTCAGCTATTATCACAGCTGGGTTTAAATAAGGAACTTCCCAAATCTTTAAACCCAGCTCAGGTGAGAACTGCTCTGACTGCGGTGATTAAAAAGGTAATGGCTGCAGATAGCATCTTTGATCAAAATGGCTGGCTTAATATCGGTCTTTATGGTAAACAACCTAATTTAGGTGAACACTATATTAATACAGGCAGTCTTTATCTGGCCAGTGAGGTATTTCTGGCCTTAGGCCTCCCTGAGAACTCAGAATTCTGGTCAGCTCCAGCAGAATCCTGGTCTGCTAAAAAAATCTGGTCTGGAGAAAATGTGGCTGCAGACCATGCACTTTAAATAAAATATTGTATATTATCTTTGAAAAATGCTCCCTGAGTGAAGAGTGATCACTAACCTCTTCATTTTAGGGAGCATTGATGTTATTAATATGTGGACTCTGAATTGTTTTCATAATTTTTAAAATATTTTAGAAAAAAATAAAGGAATTTATTCTATGATGACTAATATATATAATAGAGTAATTGTACGTACAATTAAACAGGATAAAAGGAGAATTAATATGAGCCAGACTAATTTTGCCATTGTTGGTGGAGGCTGGCGGAGCAAATTTTATTTAAGAATTGCCAGAGCTTTACCGAGTCAATTTAAGGTTTGTGGAATGGTAGTCAGGGATGAAAGCAAAGGACAGATTATTGAAAATAAGTGGGGAGTAAGCACTTACCGAAATATTGATCAGCTGTTAAAAAATAAAAATCCAGATTTTGTAGTGGTTGCAGTTTCCTGGTCTGCTGCCCCGAAGATAATTGTCGAATTAGCTAAAAGGAATATAGCAATTTTATCAGAAACTCCACCGGCACCTGATTTAGAGGGATTAATTGAGTTATATAACTTACTGCAAAAATATGAAGCCAGATATCAGGTAGCAGAACAATATCATCTGCAGCCTCTTCATGCTGCCAGAATTAAAATTGCTAAATCTGGTCTCCTGGGTGAGGAAATTAACCAGGTCCAAATTTCAGTCTGTCATGATTATCATGCTGTAAGTTTAATTAGGAAATTTTTAGATATTAAATTTGAAAATGTTAAAATTTCAGCTCAAAAATATGAATCACCATTAATAGCAGGTCCTGATTTTAAGGGAGCTCCGAAAATAAAGGAGCGAAAAAATTCTGAGCAAATTATAGCAACACTTAATTTTGGCGATAAAATGGCCTTATATGATTTTAGTGATGATCATTATTTTTCCTGGATTCGTGATCTGCGGTTATTGATCAGGGGAGAAAGAGGAGAAATTAATAATAAGAGAGTTAAATATTTAAAAGATTATAAAACACCAATTGAGTTTAACTTAAAAAGATTGAACGCTGGGGAAGATGGGAATTTAGAAGGTTATTATTTAAAAGGGATACTTGCAGGAAACGACTGGGCTTATAAAAACCCTTTTATACCTGGAAGAATAACTGATGATGAGATAGCAATTGCCAGTTGTTTAAAAAAAATGAGTTCTTTTGTTGAAGGCGGAAAAAGATTTTATAGTTTTGCAGAGGCTGCTCAGGATCATTATCTTTCTCTTCTAATTAAGGAATCAATCAATAAAAATAAAACTGTAGAGTCCAGGCGGCAGCCCTGGGCAGAACAATAATATAAAAATTAAAAATATTTTGAAAAAATAAAGGATTTATTTTATCGATGTTGAATATTAACAATAGTGTTATTTGTACGTACAATAGTACAATTATATTTATAACAATTATTTTATATATATAAGGGGGGGATTTACTAAATTTATTTTTGCATTCCAAAAAAATTTAAGGAGGATATTAATAATGAGAAAGATGACATTTATAATTGCTGTTCTTTTAGTTTTAAGTCTTAATTTTACTGTGATGGCCCAGGAAGTTGTGACTGTTGAGGCCTGGAGTATTGCTGCTGATGGTCTGGCTGAAATAATACCAGCTTTTGAAGAGGAAACTGGTATCAAAGTTGAACTTAAAAAGACTGAAAATGCCACAATGAAACAGAACTTATTATTATCATTAAATGCAGGTACTGGAGCTGCAGATGTAGTTTTGATGGAAGATTTTTGGGCTCCAAGGTTTTTAGATACTGGAGGATTTGTTGATATTACAGATAGAGTGGAAGAGCATTATGGTAAATTTTTGGAATTTAAATGGGATCCAATCGAAATGAATGGTAAGTATTATGGAATGCCCTGGGATATCGGCCCTGTAGGCTTATTTTATCGCAGAGATCTCTTCGAAAAAGCAGGTTTGGAATCAGAACCGGAAGCAGTTGCTGAAATGCTCTCTACCTGGGAAAAATATTATGAGGTTGCAGAGAAAATCAAATCAGAAACTGGAACATATATGCTGGCTTATGGAAAATCAAATTATGATAATCGAATGTTCCAAAATATGCTGCAGCAGCAGAATCTTGGTTACTTTGATGAGAATGGAGATGTTCTAATTGATCACCCTCAGGTAATTGAAACTGCTAAATATATTAACCAACTGTGGGAAGATGATCTGGCACTTGATGCAGCCGAATGGACTACTGGCTGGTATGCAGCCATTGAAACAGGTGAAATTGCTACAGTGGTATCCGGTTCCTGGCTCGGAGGATTTTTAAAAGGCTGGATTGCACCAGAACATGATGGAGTCTGGGGAGTAGTTCCTCTGCCTGCCTGGGAAGAAGGAGTAAGGACTGCAAATAATGGTGGTTCATCCTTATATATTACCAATCAGGCTGAAAATGTAGATAATGCTTTTAAATTTATCGAATATGCATTAACTCGCAATGAGCCACAGCTGGCAATGTATGAAAGTCAGGATTTGTTCCCATCCTTAACATCAACTTATGAGGCAGACTTATTTGAAAAACCGGATCCATATTTTGGTGGGCAAAAACAGCGACAAACTTTTGCAGAACTGGCAGAAGATATAACTCCTTTCTATTTCACTACTGATTTTGATGAAGCAGCAACTTATGTGTCAAATGCTTTTGAAGAAATAGCACTTGGAGCAGAGGTTGAAGAGGAATTTAAAGACGCTGCTGAAAAAACTAGAAGAGAAACTGGACGCGACTAAAAAGCAGTTATTATAGTCAGGACAGTATTCTAAGTAAACTGTCCTGACTTAATTTATATTATTAATTATCTTAACTGAGGAGCTAAAATGATGAAAAAAAATAAAAGTGGCTTAATCTTTACTTCACCATTTTATATACTTTTTTTAACTTTTATGGTTTACCCAATTCTTTTTTCATTTTATTTAAGTTTTAATAAATGGAATGGTGTTGGAGAAATGGAATGGGTTGGTCTGGCTAACTACATCAATTTATTTAGGGATGATCTTGTCTGGAAATCTATGTTTAATGCCCTGTTTTTCTTTTTTACATATGTACCTGTAATGTTATTTTTAGCTTTAGTCCTGGCTGTGTTTTTAAATAGTAATATTAAAGGGAGAGGATTTTTTAGAGCAGCTGTTTATCTGCCCAACATCACCTCCTTAGTAGCGGTGGCCTTTACTTTTCAACTATTACTGGATAAAAATTATGGACTTTTAAATATGTTTTTATCCTATCTTGGAATTTCATCAATTAACTGGCTGGGAACCCCCCTTGGAGCCAGATTAAGTATTGATATGTTAATGATCTGGAGGTGGCTTGGTTATAATACAATTATTTTGCTGGCCGGACTGCAGTCTATTCCGGAGGAAATGTATGAGGCGGCAATTATTGATGGAGCCAGTAAAGTTCAAAGTTTTTTCAGAATCACTGTTCCCTTAATGAAACCAGTTTTATTATTTACCCTTGTCCTCTCAACAATTGGAACTTTTAGAATGTTTACTGAGGTTTTTATTTTAACAGGTGGAGGGCCGGCTAATTCTACCTTAACTCCTGTAGTCCATTTATATAATACCGGTTTTAACTGGTTCAAATTTGGCTATGCATCCAGTATTACTTATTTAATTATTCTGATTACACTTATTTTATCAATGGTGCAGATGAAACTTTTAAATGAAAAGGAGGTAAAAAGTTGAAGCGGTTAAATAAATTTATCATGTATTTGATTTTAACTCTAACAGTTATCATAACAATTTTACCTTTTATCTGGATGATAAGTGCTTCCTTTAAAGATATTAGAGAAATCTTTAGTTATCCTCCAACTATTATTCCGGATGATTTTTCTTTTAGTAATTATCTTCAGCTTTTTGCTGAGTACCCTTTTGCCAGAAATATTTTTAACAGCACTTTTATCGCAGTCACAGCCACCACCGGTTCTCTATTCTTTTGTACTCTTGGCGGTTTTGGTTTTGCCAAATTTGATTTCAAATTTAAAAATCAACTGTTTCTAGTCTTGATTGCTTCCATGCTAATTCCACCGCAGAGTATTATGATTCCTTTATTTTTGGTATTTAAAAGGATCGGCTGGGTCAATACATTTTATCCCCTGATTGTTCCCGGTCTGGCAAATGCTTTTGGTATCTTTTTTATGAGGCAGTATATGACTTCTATTCCAGACAGTCTGATTGAAGCAGCAAGAATTGATGGAGGCTCTGATTTTTATATATTTCTTAAAATAATTGTTCCAATTGTCAAACCAGCTTTAGCAACTTTAGGTATTATCTTTTTTATGAACTCCTGGAATGCCTTTGTCTGGCCCTTAATAATCCTGCAGGATATAGAACTGCAGACTATTCCCGTGGTTTTAACAAATCTTCAGGGAGTAATTTATACACCCTATAATTTAATTATGGCGGGGTCAGTGATCAGTATCATTCCATTATTTGTTGTCTTTATGTTTATGCAGCAGTATTTTATTTCCGGTATCACAGCGGGAGCGGTAAAACAATAATTTAAATTTTTTGAGGGAGATGAGTTTAGTGAAAAAAAATATTGAAGAATTTTTGTACGGAGTCTGTTATTATCCAGAGCACTGGGAAGATGAAATTATAGAAGATGACCTGAAGAGAATTAAAGAAGCCGGTTTAAATGTTATTAGAATGGGCGAATTTGCCTGGTCAAAATATGAAGAGAAAGAAGGAGTATTTAACTTTGATTTTTTAATTTCAGCTGTTGAGTTAGCTTCAAAATATGATCTGAAAGTAATTTTAGGAACTCCTACAGCTACCCCGCCTGCCTGGTTAACCAAAAAGTATCCTGAATCTCTGGCAGTTACTTATGACCGCAAGGTTATGCATCATGGTTCACGTCAGCATGTTAATCACACTTCTAAAAAACTTAGAGAATTATCAAAAAGAATAGTTAGAAAAATGGCTGAGGAATTTAAAGATTATGATAACGTTATTGGCTGGCAGATAGACAATGAATTAAACTGTGGGCTTGAACTAAGTTATGCTGATTCTGATGCTAAAGCTTTTAGAAAGTGGTTGAAAAATAAATATGGAAGCCTTAAAGCTTTAAATAAAGCCTGGGGAAATGTTTTTTGGAGTCTTGAGTTTACAGACTGGGAACAGGTTTCAGTTCCAAAGCCAACTCCAACTAAAGAAAACCCGAGTCTGCTTTTAGATTACAGGCGTTTTTACTCAGATATGACTATCGAATTTTCAAATCTGCAGACTGAGATTTTAAGAGAAGTAACACCTGATAAGTTTATTACCCATAACGGACTCTTTAATGTGATTGATTATGATAAATATATTAAAGAAGGCCTGGATTTCTTATCCTATGATTCCTATCCTCATTTTGGCGAGCGAAATAAAGTTGGTGACGGGAAAAAATGGAGTAGAAATTTATCTAGAGTTAGAGGCTATGATAATAAATTTATTGTCATGGAACAGGCTTCGGGACCTGGTGGCCAGGTTGATTATTTATTACCAACCCCAGAACCAGGACAGCTGCGCCTCTGGTCCTATCAATCAATAGCTCACGGTGCTTTTGGCATCCTACATTTCCGCTGGCGAACCTGTCCTTATGGTGCAGAAGAACTCTGGCATGGAATTTTAGACTATGACAATCAGGATAACCGCCGCTTAAAAGAGGTAAAGCAGCTTGCAGCTGAACTAAATAAGTTTGGTGACATATTTTTAGGAGCAGAAACCCAGGCAGATGTTGCTATTTTAAGTGATTTCGATAATAAAATGAATGATCAAATTGAAACCTATATTAAAAGTGACGAAAATGAGATTTATCAGGGGCTGAGAGCAGAAAATATTAGTGTTGATATTATTAGTGATATCGAACTGATTGATAATTATCAGCTGGTTTTTTGTCCCCGAATGATGATTGTAGATGATTCGATGCTTGCTAAATTAAAGGCTTTTGCTAAAGCCGGCGGGACTCTTGTTTTTACTGCCCGCAGTGGTATAAAGGATAAGAACAACCATTATTACCGCCAGGAATTCCCCGGCAAAATAAGAGAGCTAGCCGGAATAAGTATCAGAGATTTTACAGTTATTCCAGAAAAGGAATATGAACAGAGCATAAAATTCGATCAGGAGCTATTAAAACCAGAACAATTTGTGGAGGTCATAGAGCCTGATACTGCTCAATCGATTGCAAATTATACAAATAGATATTATAATAAACAGACAGCTATAAGTGAAAATAATTATGGAGCCGGAAAAGTTATCTATTATGGATCATTCTTTAATAAAGATGGTGTGAGAAAAGTAATTAAGAAGCTTAAAGATGATCTTAATCATCATAAATTCGGTGAGATTCCAGAAGAAGTAGAAGTAGTAAAACTTCTTTCCGGTGATAAAATTTACTATTTATTATTAAACTATAGTGATCAAGCTGTTAGAATTGATTTAGATTCAGAATATATAAATTTACTTACAGAAAAGAAGGTAAAAGAAGTAATAGAAAAGTATGAAGTAGTATTAATAAAAATGGATCAATAATTAAATTAACTGAGTCCAGTGATGACTATTTTAGGAGAGATTAGTATGGCATCAGCAAATGATTTACCCAAGTATTTAAAACTAAAAAATGCAATAATTGAGAGAATAAATAGAGGAGTTTATAAACCTGGTGATAAATTGCCTACCGAAAATGAATTAGCTTCTGAATTCGATATTAGTAGGCATACAGTTAGGAAAGCAATGGATATTCTGCTTAATGAGGGGCTGGTATCCAGGAAAGCAGGTTTAGGAACTTTTTTAAACAAGAGTTCAAAAAAAGAGACAAAATTAATTGGTTTTATTAGTCTCAATGTGCATGACTATATTTTTTCAGATATCTTTAATGGTATCGAAACTGTTCTGCATGACAGGGGATATCAAATTCTCCTTTCCAGTTCTCAGAGTGATCAGGAGCGTGAAAAAACTATTCTGGAAGAGCTCTTAAAAAAGAATGTTGATGGCCTGATTATTGAGCCTGCCCATAGTGCAATCAGTTATCCTAACATTGGCATCCTGGAAAGATTTGTTAATAGTGATATTCCAGTAGTTATACTTGATAGTAAGTTTGATAATAAAAATTTTCATTATGTCGGTCTGGATGATGTTAATGGAGGTTATTTAGCAACAAAGGCTTTAATTGATTTAGGCCATAAAAATATTGCTATGATTTATAGTAAGGTGCATTTACCTTTAATTGATAGATTTAAGGGCTATAAAAAAGCATTAGAAGAAGAGGGACTTCCAATTTATTTAGATCATGTAAAAGAATGTTCACATACTGAGTTAGAAGATGTGACAGAATTTGAAAATCAGCTCAAAAATGCTGTGACTGAAATAATGGGCTGTGCTAGTCCTCCTTCAGCGATTTTCTGTGTTAATGATCAATTTGCTGTTAGAGTTAAGTCAATTTTAGAGAAAATGGGTTATCAGGTTCCGGCAGATGTTTCTTTAATTGGTTATGATGATTCTAATCTGGTCAAACTGGACAATATATCTATTTCTTCTGTTGCTCATCCCAAGGAGCTGGCCGGTGAAAAAGCCGCCAGAATAATCCTGGACTGTATAAATAATCAGAGTTCAGCTTTTAAAGAAGACATTATATTTACCCCAGAAGTAATTTTAAGAGATTCTGTAAAATAGTCAATATAATAAAATATAGATAATAAATTAAGGCTGCTCTTATAAATCAGTACTGAAATACTGATTGAGAGAGCAGCCTTATAATAAATATTTGTTATATTATACTATAAGATATATAATATATTTAGAAAATATTCAAAATTAATACTTATTTAATTAATTGGAGGTGAAATATTTTGTCTAGTGCTTTACAGAGGGGATTAAGAATTTTGGAATATATGGCCTGGAGAAATAAGGCTTCTTCACTTGACGAAATTAGTGAAGAACTTAATATACCAAGAACTTCTTGTTTTCGCTTGTTAAAATCTTTACAGGATGAAAGATATATCAAACTTGCTATGACAAAAGACAGGGAGCAGAAATGGGAACTAACCTATAAACTCAGTATGTTTTCAGATTTAGTTGAATCGAAAACCAGTTTACGTTCTTTAGCAAGGCCGGTATTAGAAGACTTAGCGGAAGAAGTAGATTTATTTGTACAGTTGGGAATTCTAACTAATGAAAAAGTTATGTATATTGATGATGTAAAAAGATCCAAAGCTTTAAGAGTCTATGCAGCTAAATGGAGTTTATTAGATCTTCATGCCTGTGCTGCAGGTTTAGTGATTTTAGCTTTTTTACCTGAAGAAAGAAAAAATGAGATAATTAAAGATATTACTTTAGACCAAAAAACTGAAAACACAATAACAGATTTTGATGACTTAGAGAGTGAGATTTCTAAAGTTAGAAAAAATAAATATGCTTTGGATGATGAGTATTATGCTCGGGGAATTAAATGTGTTGCTTCACCAGTTTTTGATCATCGTGGTAATAACATCGCAGCAATTGGAGTTACCGGACATAGTGAGGAGTTTAAAAAAGAAAAATTACCTTATATTATTGAAGAAGTTAAAAAGAGCGCGGCAAAAATATCAAAGAAATTTGAATATAGTGATTTTGAACTTAAATAGTAATTTAATACATTTTTAAGATATTGATTTAAGGGTCTCCTTTTGAGGGGATCCTTTATTTTTTTGATTTAAAAAAATAAATTAAGCAAATAAACAAAATATTTTAAAAAATAAAAAGGATTTTGAAAATTTGTGTCGAAATAATTATATAGACCGGAACAGAAACGGCTATTCCATATATGGAATAAAATAAAAAGTCATTTTAATATTTGGAGGTGATAAAAAAATAATAAGTTTTTAAATTACTATTCTAATTTACTAAAATTTATTAAAGGGGTTGTAAAAATGAAAAAATTAGTAACTAGTCTTGTCTTTTTAGCTTTAATATTGTCTTTAACTATTATGCCTTCAGCTGTAGCTGCTGAAGAGTATGAAATTGTTAATGTACCTAAAGTAAGTGGTGTTGCCTGGTTTGAGAGAATGAAAGTTGGAGTTGAAGAGTGGGCTGAGGAAACTGGACATAATGCATATCAGGTTGGGCCATCTAAAGCAGATGCAGCTTTACAGGTGCAAATTGTTGAGGATTTAATTGCTAAGGGTGTTGATGCAATTACTATTGTACCATTTTCTGTTGAACCTCTAGAGCCGGTATTACAGAAAGCTAGAGAAGCTGGAATAGTAGTTATTGGACATGAAGGTTCTAATCTTCAGAATGTAGATTATGATATAGAAGCATTTGAAAATGGTGCTTATGGTGCTCATTTTATGGATTACTTAGCAGAATTGATGGATGAAGAAGGAGATTATGCAGTATCTGTAGGTAGTTTAACTTCCAAGAGTCATAATGAGTGGATTGATGCAGCAATTGCAAGACAAAAAGAAAAGTATCCTAATATGAATCTGGTTACAGAAAGAATTGAAACTTATGATGACCAGAGTGTAGCTTATGAAAAGATGAGAGAATTAATTAAGACATATCCTGAACTAAAAGGTATGCAAAGTTGTGCTTCAACAACTGCTCCTGGTGCAGGACTGGCAATTGAAGAACTTGGGTTAGAGGATGAAATTTCTTTAGTTGGTACCAGTTTAGTGTCTCAATCTGGACAGTATTTAGAAAGTGGAGCAGTAGATTTAATAGGATTCTGGGATCCTGCTTTAGCTGCTAAAGCTATGAATGAAATTGCTGTTAGAGTTTTAGAAGGTAAAGAAGTAGGTAGTGGAACTGACCTTGGTGTTGAAGGTTATGAAAACTTAACTACAGAAGACGGAAAAATTTTATATGGTCAAGCTTGGGTTGATGTAACAGCAGAAAATATGGATGATTATGATTTTTAATCTATAGTTAATTAATTTGGGTTCCCCTTCTCAACTGAGATGGGGAACTCAATAATTAATCAAATTAAAATATATTTAAAAAGAAAGGGTTGGCAGAGATCATGACAGAAAAGAATATTGTTGAAGCTAAAAATATATGCAAATCCTTTGTCGGAGTACAGGCATTATCAGATGTTGATTTATCAATTAATAAGGGGGAAGTCCGCTGCCTTGCAGGTGAAAATGGAAGTGGGAAATCAACTTTAATTAAAATAATTGCTGGTGTTTATACAAGAGACAGTGGAGATATTATTATCAATGGTAATAGTTATAAAAATCTACATCCTATTGATGCGATAAAAGAAGGTATTCAAATTATTTATCAGGATTTTTCTCTTTTTCCTAATTTGACAGTAGCTGAAAACATTGCAATTACCAACGAACTTTCAAATGATTCAAATTTTGTCAACTGGAAAGATATGAAAGAAATAGCAAAAAAAGCTCTAAAAAGAGTCGATATTGATATTGATATAAATAAAACGGTTGAGGAACTTTCTGTAGCTGATAAGCAGCTGGTAGCGATTGCCAGAGCGTTATTATATAATGCTAAGTTAATTGTAATGGATGAACCTACAACTGCCTTAACTCGAAAAGAGGTTAACAACCTTTTTGAGGTCATTGAGGATTTAAAAAATGAAGGAATTTCTATTCTTTTTGTAAGTCACAAATTAAATGAAGTATTTCAAATTTCTGATTATATAACAATTCTGCGTAATGGAAAAAAAGTGTTTGATGGACCAGCAGAAGATTTAAACAGACAAAAACTTGAATATCATATGACTGGTAGAAATTTAAGTGAAAAAAAACCTTATGAATTTGAAACAGATGAGTCTCCGGTATTGAAAGTTGATAAACTTAGTAAGAAAGATAAATATAAAAATGTTAGCTTTGATTTAGCAGGTGGAGAAATTTTAGGAATAACAGGTCTTTTAGGTTCTGGAAGAACAGAATTAGCGCTTTCCCTTTTTGGACTCAAACCGGCTGATAGTGGAGAAATCTTTATCGATAATAAAAAAATTGAAATTAATGATGTTAAAGATGCTATTAACAATAAGATGGCTTATGTACCTGAAGATAGATTAACAGAAGGATTATTACTTGAAAAATCTATTGGAGATAACATCAATATTTGTACTATAGATAAGCTTATTAATCAATACAAATTAATTGATGAGCAGCAAAAAAATGAGCAGATAGATAAATGGATAGATCAACTTTCAATAAAAGCCTCTTCAGCTGACGCTCCTGTAAGCAGTTTATCTGGAGGAAATCAGCAGCGAGTTGTTTTAGCAAAATGGCTGGCAACTTATCCTAAAGTTTTAATTTTAAATGGACCAACTGTTGGAGTTGATGTTGGCTCAAAAGAAGAGATACATAATTTATTAAGAAATCTAGCAGCTGAAGGTATGGGAATAATTTTGATTTCTGATGATATACCTGAAGTTGTTAATAACTGCAGTAGAATTCTATTAATGAAGCAGGGAGAAATGGTTGATGAATTTTTAGGAACTGAAATTGATGAAGATAAATTATCAGATAAATTATTAGATTTAAAATAATAGTTTGAAATGAAGGAGGTAAGAATTGATGCTAGATAAATTATTGAATAAGCATGAGTTTTATATTGCTTTAACAATAGTAATACTTGCAGTATTTATTACTTCAGTTAATAGTACTTTTTTAACTGTGGCTAACATATTTGATTTGATCAAAAGCTCATTAGTTATGGGGATTCTATCACTCGGAACTTTTTTTGTTATTGTTTCTGGGGACATAGATGTTTCTTTTCCAGCAATTGCTGTTGTGAGTATGTATGTTACAAGTAAATTATTTAACTATATTGGTTTTGAGAGTTCTATAATCGCAGCCTTTTTACTTGCAGGTGCAATTGGGATAGTTCTGGGTTTATTTAATGGGTTTTTTGTATCGAAATTTAATGTGCCCACTTTAATTGTTACCCTTGGAACTCAATATCTTTTTCAAGGATTTTTATTGGCTTTTATTGGAACCGGAATTATTAATAATTTACCCAAGAGTTTTAATGATTTTTCAAAGATGAGTTTGATGAATGTTAAACAGGGTAGGTTGATTTATAGTTTACCCGCATCGTCTTTAATTTTATTAGGTGCTGTAATACTAACCTGGGCAATAGTTCGCTACACTAAAATTGGAAGAGGGATTTTTGCAATAGGAGGAGCCCCGGAAGCAGCTAAAAGAGTAGGATTCGATATCAAAAAAATTCAATACTTTATTTATGGTTATTCGGGTTTTTTGGCTGGGTTAGCTGGTATAGTCCATGCTTCAATAATTAGAGCTGCTAATCCTTTTGATATAGTTGGTATAGAGCTAAATGTTATAGCAGCTGTTGTTCTTGGGGGAACTTCAATCAAAGGTGGAAAAGGGTCTGTACTTGGAACCCTGCTTGGAGTAGGATTAATAGTAATGATTAATAACAGTTTAATTTTAATGGGAGTTTCTTCCTACTGGAATAGATTTGTAGTTGGATTAGTTATTATATTTAGTATTGGCGCCACAACATATAGAAATAAGCGGGGTGAGAAAAATTATGCCTAAAGGCGATAATAAAAATAATTTTCTAAAATCTTTTGCATTGGTTGATTTAATAAATCGTGATGATAATTTAAAAAGATTATTGTATATAACAATTTTTCTTTTTGTATCAATGAGTGTACTTGCGCCTGATACATTTTTAACTTTTAGGAATTTCAGCTCAATGGCCTATCAATTTCCAGAGTTTGGACTTCTTTCTATTGCCATTATGCTGGCTATGCTTTCTGGCGGTATTGATCTTTCAGTGGTTGGAATTGCCAATTTATCTGGTATTATTGCAGCTATTATAATGACCAAACTTGTTGCAGCCGAAATCTCAGGAATTGCACTTTTCTTAGGGCTACTCTTAGTTGTTCTGGTAGCTATCAGCATAGGTGTTTTAGCCGGACTGTTGAATGGATTTTTAATTAGTAAGATTGGTATTACTCCAATTCTTGCTACTTTGGGTTCAATGGAACTATTTACTGGTATAGCAATAGTAATAACAAAAGGTTATGCCATTTATGGTTTTCCTGAAGCATTTTTAGCATTAGGTAATGGAAGTCTTTTTAAAATACCTGCCCCCTTTATAGTCTTTTTCTTATATGCCATTGCTTTTTCAGTACTGTTAAACAAAACAACATATGGATTCAAGCTCTATATGATGGGAACTAATGATATTGCGTCTAAATTTTCTGGTTTAAATAATATGTGGATTACCATTAAAACCTATGTATTTAGTGGGATACTAGCTGCAAGTGCTGGTTTAATCTTAATTGCCAGAACTAATGCAGCTAAAGCTGATTATGGAAGTTCTTATACCCTACAGGCTATTTTAGTAGTAGTTCTGGGTGGTGTAAACCCAAATGGTGGTTTTGGTACTGTATTGGGAGTAATATTGTCAGTACTTTCTCTACAGTTTTTATCAAGTGGTTTTAATATGTTAAATATAAGTAGTTTTGCTAAGAACTTTGTTTGGGGTGCCTTAATGCTTGTTGTTATTGCTTCAAATTATTACTTTAATAGAAGAAAAGAAAAAAAAGCAAAGGAAAGTGCATAAATTCTATTACAAGGAAGAGGTGATAAATTTATTATGAAAAAAATTAAAGTAAAATCACTAAAAAATGATAGTTTCAAAAAATATGGTCAGATCATTAGTGATTCGAAAAATTGCCCAGATGTAGAAAATGATTTAATTAAGTATTGGGATAGTGTTTCTGAGTTAGATGTAGCTGAAGGCTTGAACACTGGGATTGTAGAGGGGAAAAGTAATGATAGAGTAGTTGATGGAGTAGAAAAGCATACAACTAGTCCTGAAATAATTACAGCACTTTCAGATGACTTTATTATCTTATTGGGTAAAGGTGAAGCTGAAAGCAAAATAGAATATGATGCTTTTTATGTAAAACAGGGAGATGCAATTGTTTTGAATGAAAATACCTGGCACAGCGTCCCTTTAGCTGTTAATGAATCTTGTCGTTGTTTAATTGTTTTCAAGAAAGATACTTTTGCCAATGATTTAGTTTTAAATGATTTATCAGAAAAGATTAGAATAATCAAATAAAAAATAAAAGGAGTGTTTTAATAATGAAAAAAATTATGAATGATCCAGATAACTTTGTTGATGAGATGATTGAAGGAATAATTAGTGCTCACCCTGATTATGTTAGACCTGTTGCAGATGATTTAAGAGAATTGGTTAAAAAAGAGTCACCTTTAGATGACAAAGTTGCTATTGCAACTGGTGGAGGTTCAGGTCACTTACCTGTATTTTTAGGATATATTGGTGATGGTTTGATTGACGGCTGTGCTGTTGGTGATGTTTTTGCATCTCCCAGTGCCCAGCAGATGTTAAACGTAACAAAAGAAATTGATAATGGTAAGGGCGTACTCTATCTTTATGGAAATTATGGTGGAGATGTAATGAATTTTGATATGGCATCTGAAATGGCAGAAATGGAAGATATTGAAGTTCAGACTGTACTTGTAGCAGATGATGTAGCATCTGCCAAAAAAGGTGAAGAGGAAAAAAGAAGAGGAGTTGCGGGTTTATTTTATGGATATAAAATAGCCGGAGCAAAAGCTGCGGAAGGTGCAGATCTTGATGAAGTAAAAGCTACTACTGAAAAAGCTCTGGCAAATACCAGATCAATGGGAGTTGCTCTTTCACCATGTACTATTCCAAGTGTAGGAAAACCTACTTTTGAGATTGGTGATGATGAAATGGAAATTGGGATGGGTATCCATGGAGAACCTGGAATTGACAGAGGGAAATTAAAGAGTGCAGACGAAATAGCAGCAGAATTATTAAATCCTATTTTAAAAGACGGTCCATATGAAGCTGGAGATGAAGTGAGTGTGCTTGTTAACGGTTTAGGTTCTACTCCTCAAGAAGAATTATATATTGTATATAGAAAGTTAGCTGAAATGTTGGAAGAAAAAAATATTAAAGTTCATCGAAATTACATAGGTGAATTTGCTACTTCAATGGAAATGGCTGGTATGTCAGTTACAGTAATGAAGTTGGACGAAGAATTGAAAAGATTAGTTGATGCACCTGCATATTCTCCATTTTTTTCACAGCCTGATTTCAGATAAATAGTTTAAAATCTTGAACTAATATATTAAGGAGGTAATTATGACTTATCAAATAAATGAAATAAAAGAGATTATGAATTCTATTAAGGAAATTATGGATGAGAATAAAGACTATTTAATAGAACTCGATCAAAAAATGGGAGATGGAGATCTCGGATTGACTATGAGCAAAGGATTTAATGCAGCCTGTGAATCAATGGCTGAAGATGAAGAGGATATAGGAGCTTTATTACTTAAGGCAAGTATGGCAATGAATAATGCTGCTTCATCAACGATGGGTACTCTAGTTTCATCTGGTATTATGCAGGCTGGAAAAACAGCAAAAGGACATACAGAAATAGATGATCAGACATTTGTCAAAATGGTTGAAGAGTTTGTTGATGGAATTAAAAAAAGAGGTAAAGCTGAGGTTGGAGATAAAACAATTCTGGATGCAGTTGTTCCTGCAGTTGAATCTCTTAAAAGTGATCTAGACTCGGGAACTGAGTTGCCAGAAGCAATGGTGAATGCTCTATCTGCTGCTGAAGAGGGAGTTGAAGCAACCAAAGAAATGGTATCACAGCATGGAAGAGCTCATTATTACGGAGAAAAATCAAAGGGTAAGGTGGATCCAGGAGCTGTTGCAGGGATGTTAATTTTTAAAGCTGTAAAAGATTATTTGAACTAAAATTCAAACGAGGTTAATACTTTAAGATGTTAGCCTCAAAACTTATTGTTTATAAAGGAGATAGATATGCTAAAAAAAATTGCTAATACAGTAAGGGTATTGACAGCTGATGCTATCGAAGATGCACAATCAGGGCATCCCGGTTTGCCGATTGGATGTGCTGAAATTGGAAGTTTATTGTATGGTGAAATACTAAAACATGATCCAAAAGATCCTTCTTGGCCTGGAAGAGATAGATTTGTACTTTCTGCTGGACATGGATCAATGTTACTTTACTCTTTGCTTCACTTATCTGGATATGATATTTCATTATCTGATTTAAAAAACTTTCGCCAATTAGGCTCAAAAACTCCTGGACATCCAGAATATGGATTAACCGAAGGCATTGAAACTACAACTGGCCCATTGGGGCAAGGTTTTGCAAATGCTGTTGGAATGGCTTTAGCTGAAAGAATTAAAGCAAAAAGATTTAATACAAAAAATCATAAAATAGTAGATAATTATACTTTCTGTTTAATTGGAGATGGAGGTATGATGGAAGGGGTTACTTCAGAATCTGCTTCGCTTGCTGGACATTTAGCTTTAGGTAAATTAATTGCAATTTATGATAATAATGAGATCTCTATAGCAGGAAATACAGAACTAACTTTTACTGAAAATGTAGCAGATAGATTTAAGGCTTATAACTGGCAGGTTATTGAGAATGTAGATGGTCACGATGTTGATGAATTAAGAAAAGCAATTAATGATGCAAAATCACAAACACAAAAACCCACATTAATTATGGCAAAAACTAAAATTGCTTTTGGAGCACCTTCCAAAGAGGGAACTGCTGAGGCTCATGGAGCTCCATTAGGTGAAGAAGAAATCAGAGGACTTAAAAAAAATATTGATTTTCCAGTTGATAAAAAATACTATATTCCAGATGAGGTAATTGAATATTTTAATAGTTACGAAAAAGAATTAAGTAAAGATAGACTAGAGTGGATGGAGGAATTTAATAGTTGGTCAGAGGAAAATCCAAAATTAAAAGTTGAATGGGATGAAGCTGAAAATCTTTTCTACCCATCTAATTTACGGAAAGAACTAGCTAGTTTAAAAATAGAAACTCCTATAGCAACTAGAAGTGCTTCTGGAATAACATTAAGAAAAATTGCAGATCAAATTCCGAATTTGATTGGCGGAGCTGCTGATTTGTCACCTTCAACGAAAACATATCTAGATAAATATAATGAAATACAGGCTGACTCTTATAATGGAAGGAATATAAGGTTTGGTGTCAGAGAACATGGTATGGGAGCTATTATTAATGGAATATCATTGTACGGCGGTTTTCGACCATTTTGTGCCACTTTTCTTTCTTTTGCTGATTATATGCGTCCTTCAATTAGAATGGCTGCTTTAATGAAATTACCAGTGATTTATGTATTTACACATGATTCAGTATATATTGGAGAAGATGGTCCAACTCACCAGCCTATTGAACAAATTGAAAGTCTGAGAATTATTCCTGGGCTTAAAGTATTTCGGCCTGCTGATGAAGAAGAAACAAAAGCAGCCTGGTATAAAGCAATTAAAAATACTAATTCTCCAACTGCTCTTATTTTGACTAGACAAAACTTGCCACACTTAGAAAAAGAACAAGATTTCTGGTATGGACTTAAAAATGGTGCTTATACAATTTTATCTACTTATTCTGAGGAATATGAATACACATTTTTAGCAAGCGGAAGTGAGGTTTCATTAGCAGTAGATATAGCACATAAATTGATTAATTTAGGTAAAAAAGTCAAAGTTATTTCTGTTCCCAACCGAGGTGAGTTTAAAAATGAAAAAAATAGTTATTTAAAAAATCTTATTAATGGGACTAAAAAGATCATAGTGATGGAAGCTGGTATTGGAAGTGGCTGGTATAAGCTAATTGATCGTGATTATGAATTAATATCTATTGAAGATTATGGTGGAAGTGCTCCTGGAGAAAAAATTGCAAAAGAAAAAGGGTTTTCTGTAGATGAAATTATAGATAAGATTATTAATTAAAATTAAAAGGAGATGTTTACTATTTTTAACTTAAAAAATCCTGTAAATCTTTTTTTTGGAGAAGGCTCATTAAGTGTACTAAGAGAAGAATCAAAGGGTTTAGGCAATAAAGCTTTAATTGTAACAGGGAAGAATAGTGCGCGTAGATATGGTATGCTGGATGATACAATTAATGAATTAAAAAAAGCAGGTATTGAAAGCATTCCGTTTGAAGAAGTTACTCCTAATCCTTTATCTACAACTGTTGAAAAGGGAGTTAATGTTGTCATAAATGAAAACTGTGATATCATTGTAGGCCTTGGTGGAGGAAGTGCCATGGATACCGCTAAAGCAATAGCATTAACAGCTGTTAATGAAGGTAGTATAGTTGATTATCAACCGGGGGGGAAGTATGCTGATTCAAGCCCTGAAAAGGCCTTGCCTATTATTGCAATCACAACAACTGCTGGAACTGGGTCTGAAATAAATCAATTTGCAGTAATAACAAATGCCGAAACAAATGAAAAACCAGGAATAGGATTTGAGGTGATCTATCCAGATATTGGCATAGTTGATCCCGAGTTAATGTTGACTTTACCAAAAGAGATAACTACTGATACCGGTGTTGATGTACTTTTTCATGCTTTAGAAGCTTATCTTGGTAAAGGTGCAAACTATTATTCTGATCTAATAGCGAGTGAAGCAATTAAATTAACTGTAGAAAATCTATCTACAGTGATTGACAATGGTAATAATCTAGAAGCCAGAAAAAAGATGGCTTGGGCAAATACTTTAGCTGGAAAAGCGATTGATATTGCTGGAACTTTAGCAATTCATGGTGCAGGACATCCTCTGGGTGGCCATTTTAACTTAACCCATGCTCAAACCCTCGCAGTATTAGGAGTTAACTATTTAAAACAAAATTATAAATATAACATAGAAAAATATGCTTCTTTAACAAAATTATTAGGATTCGGAGAAGAGGGTCTAAACAGTAAAGAATTAGCTGCTAAAGCTCCTGCATCATTAGAGAAATTCTTGGAATCTGTTAACAGAAATCTTAAAATTAGTGATTTGGTAGAAAGCCTGACAGATGAAAAAATAGAAGAATTAACAGAAGACACATTTAAAACAATGCTGGGGACTATAGAAAATAACCCAAAAAAATTAACAAAAGAAGATATAATAAAATTATATAAGTCTTCACTATAATTTTAAGCAGATAATAAATTCCCCTTATTTCTTAACAGTTATTAAATCTAAACTGTTAAATAAGGGGAATTTTTATTCTCAATATTTACTCAAAATCAAGTACCATACTCTTAACCTTTACCCCACCAATTGACTTCAATTCTGCCTCCAGTGCCTCAACCTCAGTATTATCAGCAGTAATATCCAAAATAATCATTCCTTCATCAGCACAGTTGCTGCTTTCGTGCATTCCCAGTCTGGTTTTAATTATACAGCCGTGTTCTGTCAGGATTTTCTGAATTTCCGGAGCAGCATCAGTTCTCTTGTCAATTAAAATTGCCATAATTGTAGAATCATTCATTAAAATCACTCCCTGTTGAGATAGTTAAAAGCACTACTTTATTATTTATCTACAAAAGCTAAATTTCCTCTAAGAAAAGAAATTAAACAAAAATAAAACTAATTTGTTTGACTTTCGAACAAATATTAATTATAATCAAATTGAAGTAAAAATATTATTTTTAAATAAAATATTCAGAAAATAAAAACTATTAAAACATAAATTCTAAGAAGGGAATTATTATGGAAGCAAAAGACAGCAAAAAAATTTTTGGCTGGTCAGGTCCGGCAGCAGGAGCAGCAATTTTTAGAATCATCAAAGAGATCGGTCCACTTTCGAGAACTGAGATAGTAAAACAGACCGGTTTATCAAAATCAACTGTCAGTGTTCACACCAAAAAACTGCTGGAAATGGGCCTGATTAAAAAGGAAAAAGAAAAAAGTGATAAAGCTGGCAGTGTGGGAAGAAACCGGCAGCTGCTTAAATTTGCCAAAGACAATGGTTATATTATAGCTATTGATCTCGGGGCAACAGGTTTAAATGTAGCTCTCTGTAATCTAGATGCTGAAATTATTGAAATGAAGGTCAGTGATATTTTAGTCAACAGCGGGCCCAAAAAAGTTATGAATAAAATTGACCAGCTGATAAAAGAACTCCTGGAATCAAATAACCTTCAGCAAAAAAAGATTTTTGGGATTGGAATGGGGGTTCCGGGTCCGGTTGAATTTTCTAAGGGTCTGCCGGTATCACCACCAATTATGCCCGGCTGGCACTTAAGCCCCTTAAAACAGATTTTACAGGAAAAATATAAATGTCCTGCTTTTATCGATAATGATGTTAATGTGATGGCAGTAGGAGAAAAACACGCAGGTCTGGCTCAGGATGTTTCCAACTTTATTTTTATCAAAATTGGAACCGGAATTGGGGCCGGCATAATCTGTGAAGATAAACTTTACCGCGGCTCTAAAGGTTGTGCTGGAGATATTGGTCATATTGGAATCGAAGGTGAGGAAGAATTATGTCCCTGCGGCAACCGGGGCTGTCTGGAAATAGTAGCAGCCGGACCGGCAATTGCCAAAAAAGCAAAAGCAGCCGCTAAAAATCGAGAAAGTGAAATTCTATTAAAAATTTTAAATAAAAAAGGAGATCTAACAGCTAAAGATGTAGGAGAGGCAGTCCGCAGAAATGACCTGGCTGCCATTAATATAGTCAAAAACAGCGGTCAAAAAATTGGCCAGGTTGCTTCTAGACTGGTTAACTTCTACAATCCATCTTTAATAATTATCGGGGGAGGGGTTGCTAAAATCGGGAATCACCTAATTTCTGCAATCAAAGAGGAGGTGCTGCGCCGTTCTACTTCACTGGCTGTACAGGATTTAAGAATCGAATTATCACAAAAAAATGATGAGATTGCTGTGATTGGAGCTGCTGCGATGGCGGTCAACGAAATTTATTCCCATGATAATGTAACTGAAATGATGTATTTAGATGGCAGCAGCAATTAAAGGAGCTCAAAGGAGGTGTGATTTTGAAAAGAATAATCGCTGTAAACTCAAATACCTACCACGGATTTTCACTTAAAGATGCTATTTCAGGCATCAAAGCAGCCGGCTTTAACTACATTGAACTTACTGCTACCAAGGGCTGGACAGAACATGTTTTTCCTACCATGTCTTTAAATGAATTATATGAGGTCGAAGAGCAGCTGATTGAGGCTGGTTTAACTCCAATTTCTTTAAGCGGCCACACCAATTTAATGGACAATAATCGCCTTGATGATTTTATTGCCAATATCAGGCTGGCCCATTTTTTTGGCTGCAAATATATAATTTCTTCAATTGGAGAGGCCCATCTTGAAGATCAGGCTGAACTTTCGGATCAGAAAACTGCGGAAAATATTAAAACTTTAATTCCCTACCTCGAAGATTTCGGTCTGATTTTAGGTCTTGAAAATCACGGCAAACATGGAACGGGAAAGAGGCTTAAAAAAATTGTTGACCTGATTGACTCTGAGCGGGTTGTGGTTAATTATGATACGGCCAATGCAATTTTTTATGGAGAAGAAAACCTGGATTTAGCAGCTGATTTGAAGTCGGCTCTGGATAAGGTTGGCCATCTGCACTTAAAAGATAAGGCCGGTGCTCAAAAAGAGTGGAATTTTCCCGCTCTGGGCAGAGGAGATATTAACTTTGAGCCGCTATTTAAGCTATTAAAAGAAAGTGAGAATAATTCACCTTTTAGTATTGAAATAGAATTTAGAGAGGACGGCCCTGCAGATCTGTCAGAAGTTAATCAGGCGGTCAAAGAGTCCTATCAATTTTTAAAAGAAGCTGGTTTTAAACTCTGATTTTAAGTTTCTATCTCAAAGATTAAAATTATCAGCTGCAGCAAATGAGGAAGGGAGGTAGTGAATGCAGAAAGTTGCAATTGTTGGTGTTGGTGGGATGGGGACAGTTCATTTCAATAATTACGCTCAGATAGAAAAAGCAGAGGTCAAGGCAGTTGTCGGTCCTTCGGAAGCTGACAAAAAGCAGGCTCAAAAATGGGGAGTTAATATTTATCAGGACTTAGAAAAGCTACTGGCTGCAGAAAAGATCGATCTGGTTGACATCTGTACCCCGACTTTTTTACATGTTGAATATGCTCTGCAGGCTTTAAATGCCGGTAAAAATGTCATAATTGAAAAGCCGATTGCTCTGCACCGGGAAGATGCAGATAGAATTTTTGCCCTGGCAGCTGAAAAAAATGCTCAGGTTTATGTCGGTCAGGTTCTTCATTTTACCAGAGAAGTAGAAATTCTAAAAGAAGCAGTTAAAAGCAAAAAATACGGCCGGGTACTGGATGCCTATTTTACCCGCCTGACTGCTGCTCCTGACTGGTCGGCTGGCGGCTGGCTCTTTGATAAAGAAAAGAGTGGTCTGCTCCCCTTTGACTTACACATTCATGATCTTGATCTGATTATCAGTCTTTTCGGCAGACCGGAAAGCTACAGCTTTAATGCTGCCGGCAGCAGGGGCGGTAAGTTTAAGGAGCACTACCGCTTTAATTATAATTTTGGTGAGCTAAATGTGGGGGCAGAAGCAGCCTGGTACAAAGCCAGTTATCCCTTTACAGCCCGCTGGCGTGTCTACTTTGAAAAAGGGCTTTTAGTCAGCGAAGAAAAACTAATTTTTTATCCTGCAGAGGGAGAGCCGGTTGAATTCGAGACCGCCCAGGAACCAAAAATTGAAACCGGAATTAATTTGCCGCCAACGGCAATGTTTTACCATGAGCTTTCACATTTTATTGAATCAGCGGAAAAGGGTATTCCCACTGATCGGATGACAGAAGAGGAATTAATTACCACAGTTGAAATTCTAGAAGATATAGCCGAGCTCTAATAGTATTCTGAGCAGTTAAAGAAGATATTTAGACAGGGGTTTTAACAGCAGTATTAGCTGCTGGATTTGATAGAGATTTTCAATTAAAAAGGAGGAAATTTATTATGAAAAAAGCTTTAGTGTTTTTGGTTGTTTTTTCTCTCTTGGTAACTCTTGTTTTAGCTGGCAGTGTAAGTGCTCAGGATAAGCATAAGATAGGTATTTTAGCCCCTGCTGTTACTCACGGCTGGGTAGCTGCTGTTGCCTATCATGCCGAAGCTCGTTGTGAAGAGCTTTCTGACGAGATTGAATATCGGATTCAGACCAGCAGCAATGCTTCCGAAATGACCTCTCAGCTTGATGATCTAAAAACCTGGGGTGCAGAAGCAATAGTTGCCTTCCCTCAGTGGACTGGAATGGAAGTTCCAATTCAGATGGCTATTCAGGATGGAGTCGAGGTTGTAAACTTTGACATCAAGATTGATGTTGATGGAGTTTATCGGGTAGCCGGAGATAACTATGATATGGGAGTTCAGGGAGCTCACTATATCTCAGATAAAATCGGTAATGAAGGTACAGTTGTGATTTTGGAAGTACCTACAGCCGGATCAGTTTCCGAGCTCCGCAAAGAAGGATTTTTAGATACCCTGGACGAAATTGGTGCTGATTATGAACTTCACACCTATGCAACTCAGTTTACCAGAGAAGCAGGTTTAAGTGATATGTCAGATATTTTAATCAGACATGACCAGATCGATGCTGTTTATTCGATGGATGATGAAACTTCAATTGGTGTTTTAAAGGCAATCGAAGAAGCCGGCCGCGAAGATATCAAAGTAGTCACCGGTGGTGGCGGTATGCAGGAATACTTCGAAATGATGCCCGAAAATGAAGATATCTGGATTCAGTCAGCCCTTTATTCACCTGCAATGGTTAAAGACGCTGTTGACATGGCAGTCGATATTTTAGAAGGAGAAGAGGTACCAGAGGAAAAAATTATTCCAACAACTATAGTTGACCGTACAAATTACAAAGAGTTCTTAGATCCAGATTCTCCTTATTAAAATCAATTAGCATAATTCACCAGACTCTATTTAATCGCAATTTGATAGAGAAGTTAAATATCTAAGTAAGTCAGAGGTTGTGGATTCCACAGCCTCTGATTTCAATTGACGGGATGTGATTAAATGAAGATAGAAATGAAAAATATCGATAAGGCTTTTGGTGCCATTGAGGCAGTCAAGGATGTTTCTTTTTCAGTTTCTGGAGGCGAAGTCTGTGCTCTAATTGGAGAAAATGGTGCCGGCAAATCAACTCTGATGAATATTCTGGGAGGAGTGCTGCCTGCCGACCGTGGTGAAATCTTAATTGACGGCCAGCAGGTTAATTTTCAGAAACCTGCAGATTCTCTGAATGCAGGAATTGCCTTTATTCACCAGGAATTAAATTTGATCAATGATCTTCCCATTTATGAGAATATGTTTATCGGGCGGGAGCTGAAGAAAAAAGGCCGAATTTTAGATTTAGAAAAAATGATTGCCAGAACCCAGGAGGTTTTTGACCAGATGGAAATTGACCTTAATCCTAAAACGATGGTCAGAGATCTTGATACTTCCTATAAACAGATTGTTGAGATTTCGCGAGCAATTATGATGGATGCTTCGATTATCATTATGGATGAGCCGACGACTTCCCTTACCGATCAGGAAATTGAGCGAGTTTTTGCGATGATGAAGACCCTAAAAAAACAGAATGTAGGAATAGTTTTTATTTCTCATAAACTAAATGAGGTTATAGAATTCTGTGACCGCTACTCGGTTTTGAGAAATGGTGAACTGGTGGCAGAGGGAATGGTTAGTGAGGTTAATGTTGATCAGCTGGCGAGAGCAATGGTCGGCCATGAGCTGAGAACTGACTCGCTGCAGCGAAAGGCTGAGTCCGGCAGAGAAGTTCTGCGGGCTGAAAATTTAAGCTATAATAATGATTTTAAAAATATTTCTTTTAGTGTACATCAGGGAGAAATCCTCGGAGTGACCGGGCTTTTAGGAGACGGCAGACAGGAGCTCTTCCAGGCTATTTTTGGCAGTGGGGAGATTGAAGCCGGAGAACTTTATTTAAATGATCAGCAGGTGGAGATTAAAAACACTACCGATGCCCTGCAGAAGGGGATTGGCTATCTGCCGCGGGACCGGAAAGAAAATGGAATTATTAAAGATATGGATATTTTTGAAAATGCTTCAATAGTGACCTGGCCTTTATTTGATAACTTTGGAATTATTGATCGGGAAAAACAGGAGCAGGAATTTAAAGAGCAGGTTGAAAGACTTAGAATCAAGATGGGAGCAAAAAATGATCCCATCAACAGCCTCTCTGGAGGTAATCAACAGAAAATTGTGCTTGCCAAATGGTTAATTGCAAACCCTGAGATATTTATTCTGGATAACCCGACTCAGGGTGTTGATGTGGGAGCAAAAGAGGATATTTATGATATTATTCTGGAGCTGGCTGCAGAGGGAATCGCCGTAGTTATTTTATCCAGTGAGGCCAAGGAGATTATTCGGATCTGTGATCGGGCCCTGGTGATGTATCACGGAGTAATTCAGGGAGAGCTGAGCCAGTCTGAGATGAGCGAACACGAGATTATGCGGCTGGCAACAGGAGCCAGTTCTAATTCAGTGCAGGAGGGGGCAGAAGATGCAAAAAAATAACAAGCAGAATTCAGAACAGGGATTTACTCAGTGGTTTATCAAAAAGTGGTCGACTGAGCCAATTTTCAGCACCGGGATTGCTCTAATAGTAATGATTATTTTACAGACCTGGAGTCTTGGTTTTGATTATGATTCTTTTGGCAGCTGGTTTTTCACCTGGACTAATAACTGGATTAATATTCTGCGGAATAATGCCGGGGTTGGTCTGATAGCGCTGGGCATGTCCTTTGTTATCATGTCAGCCGGGATTGATCTTTCAGTTGGTTCGACAATGGTGGCAGTTGGAGCAGCTTTGATGATGCTGATCGATAGAGGCCCCAATGGGATTTTAATAAATTTAGGAATCGAAGGGATTCCGGCAATTTTAATTGCAATTTTAGTCTCACTTGCCTTCGGCTATTTTCTGGGCAATTTAAATGGGATTTTAATTACCAGGGGAGGAATACCACCCTTTGTGGTAACTCTGGCTACAATGAAGCTCTACCGCAGTGTAACCCAGCACTTTATGCAGGGCTATAACCCGCGCGTCCCGATTGAGTTTTTGCCGATTTCAAACTTTCAGATCGGCAGGTTTCGCATGATGCCCATTATCTACTGGCTTTTGATTGCAGCAGTATTATATTTTATGTCCAAACGGACGACCTTTGGCCGCCAGATAATTGCTGTCGGCTCCAATGAGCGCTCGGCCAACCTGTCTGGAGTTAATGTCAAAAAAGTTAAGCGCCGGGTTTATGCGATTACTGGACTGCTGGTCTCCTTTGCGGCAATTATTCAGGTTTCCCGGATCGGTTCGATGGATTATGCCAATGCCGGCAGTGGTTATGAGATGGAAGCCATCGCAGCGGCTGTTGTTGGTGGAACCAGTATGAGTGGTGGTCGGGGAACGGTTATCGGTACCTTACTTGGTGTTTTAATTATCGCTGTTATGAATAACCTGCTCAATCTGCTGGGAGTACCGCCATTTCTTCGGGAAGCCTTTAAGGGCCTAATTCTAATCGGAGCAGTTTTAATGCAGAAAAAACAGAAAACAGTTTAATTTTTAAATAATTGTTATTCTGAAAATATCATTTTATTTAAGCGACCAGAAAAGGATGTGATCTGATGTCAAAGCTTAAAGTTGGAATTATTGGTACAGGTTTTGTTGGAGCAGCCCATGTTGAAGCTTTGAGAAGACTCGGTAAGGTGGAAGTCAAAGCAGTTGTAGCCAGCAGCCTCGAATCTTCAAAAAAGGCGGCAGAAAAGTTGAATGTTCCGGCATATTATGCTGATTATCAGGAAATGCTGGCAGAAGAAGAGCTGGATGTAGTCCACAATTGCACACCCAACTTCCTTCACTTTCCGGTCAATAAGGCTTTTTTGGAGGCGGGAGTCCATGTTTTTGCCGAAAAACCACTGGTGATGAATACAAAAGAAGGCAGCGAGCTCTTAGAGATCATCGCAGACAAAAACATATATGCCGGAGTGAATTATAATTACCGCCACTATCCTCTGGTTAAAAAGATGCAGAATCAGGTGCAGGAGGGGCTGGGAAAGCTCTTTCATATTCAGGGACATTACCTGCAGGACTGGATGCTTTTTGAAAACGACTACAGCTGGCGGGTTGATCCAGAAAAAGGTGGGAAATCACGAGTTGTGGCTGATATAGGCTCTCATTTCTGTGATCTCTTGCAGTATCTGACCGGCAAGAAAATAAAGCGCTTAATTGCTAATACGAAAATTGTGCATCCGGAGCGGAAAAGACCGCTTTCTGAAGTAAAAAGTTTTGCCCAGGCAGAAAAGGAAGTAGAATACGAAAGCTACCAGGTGGAGACAGAAGATTATGCCTCTGTACTTTTTGAACTGGAAGATGGCACAGCCGGTAATTTTACTGTTTCTCAGGTTGACGCCGGCCACAAAAATGATCTTTTTATCGAGATCAGCGGCAGCAAAAAAAGCTTGAGCTGGTCTCAGGAAAAGGCCAACCATCTTTTTATCGGTCATCGGGAAGAGGCCAATCAGGATTTAGTTCGCGATCCTTCACTTTTAGAGGGAAAGGCTGCCGAACGCTGCTATTATCCTGGCGGTCATATTGAGGGCTGGTCTGAAGGCTTAAAAAATTCAATTAAAGATTTTTATGACTGCATCCTGGCTGCTGGGGATCCGGCTGATTATGACTTTGCCACCTTTGCTGACGGCCAGCAGGAAGTAAAGATTACGGAAGCTATTTTAAAGAGCAGCCGGGAACAGAGCTGGGTGGAAATAGACTAGCCAAAAATTTGTAAGCAATTTTGACTTGATTTGACTGATTAATTTCTAAAATTTAAACAGCCAAGTGAAAGGGAGTGTTGATTATGGGACGAAAAGTAACGCTATTTACCGGCCAGTGGGCAGATATGAAATTTGAGAACTTAGCTCAGACTGTAAGTGAAATCGGTTATGATGGTCTGGAAATAGCCTGCTGGGGAGATCACTTAGATGTTCAGAAAGCGGCAGAAGATAGTTCTTATGTAGAAAAGAAACTGGAGATTCTCGATAAAAATAACCTGGGAGTCTGGGCCATCAGCAACCATCTCGCCGGTCAGTGTGTGGGTGACCGCTATGATCCCCGCCTTGATAATTTTGCCCCGGAAAAGTATGCAAGCAAACCCGCTGAAATTAGAAAATGGGCTGTAGAGGAGATGCAGCTGACAGCAGTGGCTGCCAAAAACCTTGGTGTGGATACAGTTACCGGTTTTACCGGCTCTCCAATCTGGAAGTTTTTCTACTCCTTTCCTCAGACTACGCAGGAGATGGTCGAAGAGGGCTTTGAGCGGATAGTTGAGCTCTGGAATCCAATTCTTGATGTTTTTAAGGAAAATGGAGTTAAATTTGCCCTCGAAGTTCACCCTACAGAAATTGCCTTTGATTTTTACACAACCGAAAAGCTGCTGGATAAGTTTGACTGGCGGCCTGAATTTGGTATCAACTTTGACCCGAGCCATTTAATCTGGCAGGGGCTGACTCCCCATCTCTTTTTGCGGGATTTCAGTGAGCGGATCTATCATGTGCATATGAAGGATGCGGCAGTAACTCTAAACGGCAGAGAAGGCATTTTAGGTTCTCACCTGCCCTTTGGTGACCGCCGTCGCGGTTGGGATTTCCGTTCCCTCGGCCACGGAGACATCGATTTTGATGAGATTATCCGCGAACTTAACAAAATGAATTACACCGGTCCCCTTTCTGTGGAATGGGAAGACAGCGGTATGGACCGGATCTATGGAGCCCGGGAAGCACTTAACTTTGTCCGCGAGATTGACTTTAAACCCTCTGAGCTGGCCTTTGATGACTCAATGGAGAAATGATAGCTTATTGAACCCGGTCCAAAACGACCGTTTTGAACCGTGTTCAAGTGCGGTGATTCACAAATAGAATTTTACTAATCCCTTCTGGCTCTTATCAGCAGAAGGGTTTTCTTTTGAATGAATTTTAGATAGAGGAATTTTCCAGATTATAAAGAATTATTAATATAACAGCCTAAATATCAATTAAATTTGTTAGCTGGCAAAATAGATAAATAGAGAGGGGCGATGATTTTGGCAGAGGAATATTATCAGAAAAAAATTGATTCAATTATTAAAAACTTCAATACTGACCCGGAGAGTGGACTTAGTTCAGAAGAATTAAAAAAGAAGAAAGAAGAACATGGGCCCAATAAGCTCCGGGAATCAGAGGGAGTTTCTTTCTGGAAAATTCTTTTAAATCAGCTTAAAGATTTGATAATTATTATTTTAATCATTGCAGCTGTACTTGCCTTTTTGATCGGAGATACTCTGGAGGGCTATGCAATTCTGGCGGTAATTGTTTTTAACACAATTATCGGTTTTGTGACTGAATACCAGGCTCAGAAGGCAGTCGCTTCTTTAAAAAATGTTTTGAGCAAAAAGGCAATGGTAATTCGGGAAGGCAAGAAGGAAGAAATCGAAGCTGTTGATCTGGTACCGGGAGATATTATCTTTATCGAAGAAGGAGATCAGATACCGGCAGATGCAAGACTGATTGACTCCAATAATTTAACTATTAATGAAGCTTCGCTGACCGGAGAATCCGAAAGTGTGGCCAAAGAAGCAGAGGCCCAGTTTGATTCGGAAAAGACACTGGCTGAAAGAAATAATATGATCTACATGGGAACAACAGCCGCCCGCGGTAAAGGAAAGGCAGTGGTTACTGCAACTGCAGAGGATACAGAAATCGGTAAAATTGGCGCCATGCTGGATGAAACTAAGGAGGGGAAAACTCCGCTTGAAAAAAGACTGGAGAGGCTCGGTAAATCCCTAATAAAAATTACCCTGGTGGTAATTGCTGTGCTGACAGTGCTCGGAATTGTTATGGGACGCCCGGTCTATGATACAGTTAAGACTGGAATTGCCCTGGCAATTGCTGCAGTTCCCGAAGGGCTGCCGATAATTGCAACTGTAACCCTGGCGATCGGGATGAAGAAGATGGTTGAGCATCAGGCTCTGGTCAGAGAACTTCTGGCAGTTGAAACTCTTGGTTCAGTTACTACAATCTGCACCGATAAGACAGGCACAATCACTGAAAATCAGATGACACTGCGGAAAATTTATCTAAATGACCATTTAATCGAAATTAGCGGTACCGGCTATCAGCCGGAGGGTGATTTTCTGCTTGAGGATGAAAAGATTGAGCCGGGAGCTGAGGCGAGTCTGGAGCTGACATTAAAAGCAGCACTGCTCTGCACTTCAGCTGAGTTAACTAAAGAAGATGGTGATTATAAGGTTCTCGGAGAGGCTACAGAAGGTGCTCTTTTAACTGCCGGCAGGAAGGCTAACTTTTCCAAGGAGAGTTTAAAAGAAGAGGGTTATCAGAAGCTGGCCGAAATCCCCTTTAACTCAGACTATATGTATATGGCAGTCAGCTATGCCCTGCCTGATGGCAGAGAACACCTTTATCTAAAGGGTTCACCGGATGTGGTGCTTGAAATGTGTGATTCGATCATGATCAACGGTGAAAAAGAGGAATTAACCGAGGCTAAAATTAATGAAATTCAGGCAAAAAATAAGAAGCTGGGGGAAGAAGGCCTCCGTATTCTGGGAGTTGCCTATCAGGAAGGGAATAATTTAGATTCGGAAGAAAAACTGCAGACTGAGATTGAAAGCTCTCTCACTTTTCTGGCCCTGACAGCAATTATTGACCCACCAAGGGAGTCAGTAAAGGAAGCTATAAAAGAAACTAAAAAAGCAGGAATCAAAACAAAAATGATCACCGGTGACCAGATGGATACAGCTGCTGCTATTGCCAGAGAAGTGGGGATTGCAGGTAGTGATAATGTAATCAACGGTCAGCAGATTTCTAAAGCTTCTGCTAGTGAGTTAAGAGAACTGATTAAAAATAATTCTGTGTTCTCGCGGGTTACCCCGAAGAATAAACTGCAGATTATAGAAGCTTTAAACGAAGAAAATGAAGTTACTGCGATGACCGGTGATGGTGTAAATGATGCTCCGGCCCTTAAAAAAGCAGATATTGGGGTTTCAATGGGCAAAAGGGGAACCTCAGTTGCCAGAGAGGCTTCAGATATGGTGCTTTTGGATGATGATTTTGCCACAATTGTAACTGCGGTGCGCGAAGGCAGAGTTATATTTGATAATATCCAGAAGTTTATCTACTTTCTCTTTTCCAACAATCTGAGCAAGATAATTTATATTTTCTTAGGCATTATCTTCAATCTGCCGCTGCCGCTTCTGGCAATGCAGATTCTCTGGATTAATGTGGTGATCGATGTTTTCCCGGCCCTCTCACTGGCCTGGGAAAAAGAAGAGGATAATATTATGGAGCGGGAGGCTACAACCGAAAGAAATATAATGAGCAAAGCCTTTAAGAAAAAAGTTGGTCTGCACAGTCTGATTCTGGCAGCAGGACCGATGCTCCTATACCTCTGGGCCTTAAATGGCAGCTACAGTCTGGAGCTCAGCCGGACTCTAAGTTTTAGCTCACTGGCCTTTATTCAGCTGTTCCATGTGTTCAATGCTCGCCGCAAATCAGGTCTGGCCTTTGATAAAACTGTTCTGGAAAATCATTATCTCTGGCTGGCGGTAGGAGTTGGAATAGTATTTCAGCTAGGAGCAATTTATTTAGCCCCACTGCAGAATATACTTTCTACAGTGGCAATCCCAGCAGAGTTGTGGCTGCCGAAAGCTGCAGCAATTATTCTGCCGATGTTGATCATTCAGTTGATCAATGTTTTTGCTGGTAGATAAGATTGAGATAAATTTGGACCTGGTTAAAGTATATAATTTCACAAAAAATCAAATGGAAATTATCTTTGGTAACTGGCAGCTTTTTTATTTTAGGCTGCCAGTTTTTCTTAGTTATTTTTTTCGAATTAGCAGGGGAATTTATTTTGCCGAAGAATATATAATATGTAGAGATAGGTTTAATCTACTTTAGGTTAAATTTTCGGAAAATTTAGTTAACAAAAAAAGGGGGAGAGTTAGAAAAGTTTGTGTGGTGGTTTTCTTATGTAAAAAGGGGAGGTAAAAATGCGTAAAAATTTAACACTGTCGCTTATTCTGGTGTTGTTGATCTCTCTTATTTTTTCAGTCAATCTCTTTGCTCAGGAAAAAGGTGGTACTCTGCGTTATGCAATGATCGATACTCCTCCTTCTCTTGACCAGCAGGTTGTAACTTCAGACCTGGCAACAATTATTGCTCAGCATATTTTTGAAGGTTTATATACTTTCAATTCTCAGTATGCTCCAGTGCCAATGCTGGCTGAAGGCTCAATGGTTAAGGAAGACGGTAGACTGGTTACTATCAATCTCCGCCAGGAGGTTACTTTCCATAATGGTAAGGAAATGACCTCAGAGGATGTTGTAGCATCACTAAAACGCTGGGGAGAATTTGGGGTTAGAGGTCCTGTCTTATTTAATTATATTGAAGCCGTTGAGGCAAATGGCAGCTACGCTGTTGACCTTCATTTTTCTGAGCCATTTTCTGCCTGGCAGTCAATGCTGGCCTTTATCAATGGGGGACCGGTAATTCTGCCCAGCGAAATTATGGAAAATGCAGATGAAAGACCAATTAGTCCTGAAGATTATATTGGAACTGGCCCCTATGAATTTACCAGATGGGATACCGGTCGTTTTATTCAGCTATCCAGATATGAAGATTATGCAGCCCGATCTGATCAGGCCGATGGTTATGGTGGCGAAAGAATAGCATATTTTGATGAGCTGCGCTTTATCCCTGTCTCTGAAGTAGGAACCAGAATTAATGGCCTGCGTGCGGGTGATTATGATTATGCAGAAAGTATGCAGGGAGACCTTTATGAAGATTTAAAAGCAGACGATAGAGTCAATGTTTTAGTCAATCAGGGTGCACAATTTGGGGAAGTATTTTTCAATCAGAAACAGGGTATTATGACTAATAAGAAACTGAGACAGGCTATACTGGCCGCTGTGGATATGGAACCTGTTATGCAGGCAGCTCACGGTCATCCTGATCTCTGGGATCTTAACGGATCGATTATGCCGGAAAAAACAATCTGGTATTCTGAAGCTGCGATTGAAAAATACAGCCGTGGTGATGCAGAACTCGCCCGAAAACTGGCAGAAGAAGCAGGCTATAATGGTGAAAGAATCAGATACATGGCAACCACCTCCTATCAGACAATGTATGACAGCAGTGTGGTAATTGCTCAGCAGTTATCAGAAGCAGGTTTTAATATTGATCTGCAGATTTATGACTGGGCAACTCTGGCCAGCAGAAGAAATGATCCTGAAGTCTGGGACCTTTTCTATACCTGGCACGGCTTTGTTCCGGATCCAATTCTTTATACCTTCTTAAGCCCAACCTATCCCGGCTGGTGGGATACAGCTAAGAAGAGACTGCTTGTCAATAACTTTACTCAGGCTATGGAGCAGGAAGAAAGAGTTGAAATTTGGTCTGAGCTGCAGGAAGAAATCTACGATCATGTGCCAATATTGAAAACAGGAGACAACTATACCTACGATATAGTAGTTCCGGAAGTTAAAGGCTTTGGCGAAACTTCCTTAATCTGGCCGAAATTCTGGAATATCTGGTTTGAATAGTGTAATTATGTTCTAAAGGGCTCTTTTTTAGAGCCCTCTTCAACTATAAGGAGGTTTTTCTATGTGGGTCTATACTTTTAGAAGATTATTAACTATTATTCCCACTCTGCTGGTTGCCTCAATAATAATTTTTTCTTTTATGCATTTAATGCCCGGAGACCCGGCGGCCGTAATGCTGGGAACCAATGCCACTCCCGAACAGGTTGAGAGGCTGAGAACACAGATGGGATTAAATAGACCAATCTATATTCAATTTTTAACCTGGATTAGAGGAGCCTTTGTGGGTGATCTTGGAGAATCAATCTTCTTTCAGAGTCCGGTGATGTCGGTTATTAGGTCCAGAGCGGAAACGAGTATTTTAATTGCTTTTTTTTCAATGATTTTAATTTTAACAATTGGAGTACCGGTGGGAGTTATTTCTGCAGTTAAAAACAATACGCCCTTAGATCAGTTTTCGATGGGTTTTGCCATGCTGGCAGCTTCCATACCAACTTTCTGGCTGGGGCTTAACTTAATGATAATTTTCTCTGTAAATTTGGGCTGGCTGCCCTCATCGGGATTTCCTTCGGTCATAGAAAGCGGCAATCTGATGAATTTAAAATATTTAATCCTGCCCTGTCTGACTCTGGCTGCTCCCAATTCTGCCCTAATTATCCGGCTGACAAGATCAAGTATGCTCGATGTAATGAGCGAAGAGTATGTAAAAACAGCCCGAGCCAAAGGTTTAAAAGAATCTGAAGTAGTAATCAAGCATATTTTTCGCAATGCCATAATTTCTGTTGTCTCAGCTCTGGGCTTTACTTTTATTGCTCTGTTATCAGGTACAGTTGTTACCGAAACCGTTTTTTCCCTGCCTGGGGTAGGCAGTTTGGTGGTCCAGTCAGTTTTAAGAAGAGATTATCCTGTGATTCAGGGAGTTATCTTTGTTGTTGTAATACTTTATGTGCTAATCAATCTGCTGACAGACCTGTCTTATGGCTTTCTGGATCCAAGAATCACCTATGATTGAGGAAAGGAGGAGAGCAGATGCGCTACGGCTTCAAGTTCTGGCGAAAATTGTTTAGAAGAAAAATTACTCTGCTGGGAGCTCTGCTTTTAACCATGATTATTTTGATGGCACTTTTAGCTCCAGTAATTGCTCCCTATGACCCGATGAAGATTAATCCGATTGAGCGGCTGCAGAATCCAAATCAGACTCACTGGTTTGGGACTGATAATTTCGGCCGCGATATTTTCAGCAGGATTGTTTATGGAGCTCGGATTAGTGTGCTCAGCGGTTTTGGAGTAGTTATTTTTTCAGTTGTTTTTGGAGTTGTGCTGGGAGCTCTTTCCGGTTATTTTGATAACCTCGGTATTTTTATTATGCGTTTTATTGATGTGGTCATGGCCTTTCCTCCGCTGATGCTTGCTCTGGCTTTAATGGCAATTTTAGGGCAGGGACTGGTCAATGTAATTATCGCCGTTGGTGCTGTCTATCTGACCAGAACCGCCCGTATCACCTATGGTCTGACTTTAAAAATTAAAAAGGATGCCTTTATTGAGGCGGCAGTAGCAGAAGGAGCTTCAAATAAGCGGATTCTATTTCTGCATATTATTCCTAATCTTCTTTCCCCAATTATAGTGCAGGCAACTTTTACCTTTGCTTTTGCTCTGCTGGAGATGGCAGCTCTTGACTTTCTGGGAGTCGGAATTCCACCTCAGATTCCAAGCTGGGGTAATATGCTGAGTTCAAGTCAGGTATATATAACAAGGGCTCCCTGGTTGATATTTTTCCCAGGCCTCTTTATTGTGATTACTGTGCTTTCTTTTAATCTTTTTGGTGATGCTTTAAGAGATCGACTTGATCCTAAATTTAAAGACCTTGTCTAATAGATGGAGATGAGATTAATGAAAATAGATTTAATGATTAAAAATGCTAAAATAATTGATGGCAGTGGTAATCCCTGGTTTTATGGAGCGGTTGCAGTTAGTGATGGTAAAATTGCTGCTGTAGATAGAAAAGAAAATCCAGAAAAGCAGAGTAAATATCGGGTGGCAGAGCTGGTTGATGCTCAAAATAAATATTTAAGCCCCGGTTTTATTGATGTCCACAGCCATTCAGATTTTGTCTTTTTTATCGATCCCGATGCTCAGAGCAAGCTGAGGCAGGGAATTACCACTGAAGTAATAGGTAACTGTGGAATTAGCGGTGCCCCCTATAATCAGCGCTCAGCTGACCAGGTTAAGAGTTTTACCTATGGTTATCAGCCGGACTGGAAGAGTCCTTCAGAATTTTTAATTGCTCTAAAAGAAGTTGAAAAAACAGTTAATTTATGCCCACTTTTAGGCCACGGCACTCTGCGGGCAGCGGTAATGGGAATGGAGAATAGAGCTGCTTCGGCGTCAGAATTAAAAAAGATGAAGGAAATATTAAGAGAAGCTCTGCACCTCGGTTATCGCGGGATGTCGACCGGCCTCTATTTTTCTCCCGGTAATTTTGCGGGAGAAGAAGAGCTTTTAGAGCTGAGCAGACTTTTGAAAAAGGAAGGCGGGGTTCTGACCAGCCATATTCGTGATGAAGGAGTTAAAACAGTTGGCTTTTTAAATGCGGTTAAGGAAATTCTGGGCCTTGCTGAAAAAACTGGAGTTGCACTTGAAATTTCTCATCTTAAGGCTTTTGGCCCTGATGTCTGGGGAACTTCGAAAAAAGTGCTGGAGTTAATTGAAGCAGCCAGAGAAAAAGGTTTTGAAATCAGCTGTGACCAGTATCCCTATCTGGCAACCGGAGGGCTGATGGGCAGTGATGTACTGCCAAATGAATTTTTAAGTGGTAAAACCAATGCCCAGCTGGAGCGGGAATTAAGCGAAAGTGATGTGCGGGAGCAGCTGAGAGATATTGTTGCCTTAAATATTCAGCGGCGGGGTGGAGCTGATAAGCAGACAATTGCTAATTATCCGGCCGACCACTCACTTGAGGGTAAGACCCTGCAGGAAATAGCTGATCAAAATGAGATTGAACCGGCTGAGGCCCTTTTTGATCTGCTGGCCGATTATTTTGCAGGTGACTGGATTTCTGAAGCCTTAAACAGGGACGATCTGATAAATTTTATACAGTACCCGGGAACAATGATCAGCAGTGATGGAGTCTCACTGGCTACTTCTGGTCCTCTGGCTGCAGGCAATCCTCATCCCAGAAACTACGGCAGCTGTACTGAAGTGCTGAGTCGATATGTGAGAGATGAAAAAATACTGAGGCTTGAAGATGCTGTCAGAAAGATGACTTCTCTGCCGGCAGCTAAATTTAATCTTAAAAGCAGGGGGATTATTAAAGCGGGAATGGCAGCAGATCTTGTGCTCTTTGATTTGGAAAGAATTAAGTCACCTGATTTTGAAAAGCCGGCAGTTTATCCGGAGGGGATTGAAGCTGTATTAGTTAATGGAGAATTTGCTGTTAAAGATGGTAAATATCAGGAAGTTAGAGCTGGCCGGGTAATTTAATCAATTTAATCAGCATGTAAAGGAGAATTAAGATGACAACTTATCAGGATTTAGGTGTAAAAAAAATTATTAATGCCGCCGGAACCTATACTAAATACAGCGGCTCTTTAATGTCGAAAGAGGTGCTGGAGGCAATGGAGGCAGCCTCTAAAGACTTTGTGGATATCGATGATCTTTTAATTAAATCAGGAAAATATCTGGCAGATTTAATTGGAGTTGAGTCGGCACTGATTACAGCAGGAGCAGCAGCAGGACTTGCCTTAAGCACAGCTGCCTGTATAGCAGGAAATAATAAGGCGGTTAAGCGGAAGCTGCCTCTGGGTGATAATTTAAAAAACGAAATTATTGTTCAGAAGTCTCACCGCAACCCCTATGACCAGGCGATAATAACTGCCGGAGGTGAGTTTGTAGAAATCGGCAATGCAATTGAATGTTTTGGCTGGGAGCTGGAAGCGGCAATTAGTGAAAAAACAGCAGCTGTCTTTCATTTTATCCAGTCAGATATGTTTCGTTCTTCTCTGCCTCTGGATGAGGTTTTAGAAATTGCCCACAGACATCAGCTGCCGGTAATAGTAGATGCAGCAGCTGAATTACCTCCGCGCAGCAATCTAACTAAATTTATTGAAATGGGAGCAGACCTGGTGTTGTTTAGTGGCGGCAAGGATTTAAGAGGTCCTCAGTCTTCAGGATTAATGCTCGGCAATAAAGATTTAATCGATCTCTGTCGGGCCAATGGTTATCCCAATCATGCACTCGGCAGACCGATGAAGCTGGATAAAGAGACTATAATGGGACTGACAACAGCTGTAGAACTATATTTAAAAGAAGATCAAGAAATGAGAATGCAGAAGTGGCAGCAGCAGGCCGAGTATATTCAGCATAATCTGGAGGGAATTGCTGGTTTAACCGGTCAGGTTGGTTTTCCGGAACAGCCCTTAACTCAGCCGGCGGTTATCCCAAGAGTCTTTTTTGAAGTGGATAAAGAAAAACTGGGGCTGGATAAAGAAGAGCTGGCAGAAAAATTGTATTTTGCTGAGCCGGCAGTTGTGGTTGTTTTTGATAAAAAGCATTTAATTATTAATCCCCATATGCTAAAAGAGGGAGAAGAAGAATATATTGTCGAAGAAATTGCAAGGATAATTGAGGGGGTAGAATAATGAAAGTAGAAGCGAGACTGAAAGAATTAAAGCTGGAGCTGCCGCCTGTACCGAAGCCAATTGCAGAATATATACCTGCCAAAAAAGTTGGAGATCTTGTCTATGTTTCCGGCCAGGGACCGATAAAAGATGGGGAGTTTCTCTATATTGGTAAAGTTGGCGGCAGAGTTACTTTAGAGGAGGGATATCAGTGTGCTGAGCAGTGCTGTCTAAATGCCCTGGCAGCTGTAAAATCTGTTGTCGGCTCCTTAGATGAGGTGGAAGAAATAGTTAAAGTCAGAGGTTTTGTCAACAGCAGAGATGACTTTCTTAAACAGCCGGCTGTGATCAATGGAGCTTCAGAACTTTTGGTTAAGATCTTTGGGGAAAAGGGCAGACACGCCAGAGCAGCTCTGGGGACTTCTGTTTTACCTGATGATATCCCGGTAGAGCTGGAGATGATTGTTAAGGTAAAAAGCAAATAAACGCTTAGACTTAAGCCGGCAGGAGAAAGGTGAGGGATCAGGATGACCAAATTAGTTAAGAATTTTAAGCTGATAGGATTTAAAGAACAGTATCAGGATCTGAAAGAATTTTATATTAATGACCAGGGGATTGTGCTTTCTGGTGTTGAAGGTGATAATTATGAAATAGTTGATCTCCACAACAATTATCTTTCTCCCGGCTGGATCGATCTGCATACTCATATTTATTATGGGGTTTCAAATCTGGGGGTCAATCCGGATTTGATCGGCCCCCAGAATGGAGTGACAGTTCTCGTTGATGCCGGTAGTGCAGGGGAAGCTAATTTTCTCGGCTTTAAAAAATATATAATCAAGCCAAGGAGATATCCAATTTATTCTTTTATCAACCTCAGCTCAACCGGATTGATTAAATCCAATAAAATTAGTGAGTTAAATAGTTTAAATATGATGGACCTGGATAAATTATTTCAGACTGTAGAAAATAATAGAGAATATATTAAAGGGCTTAAACTGAGAGCCAGTGGAGTTATTCTGCAGGACGGATTTGGTAGAGAGATCGTTAAGCTGGCAAAGGTGATGGCAAGAGAGCTTTCCCTTCCTCTAATGGTGCATGTTGGCGAACCTCTGCCTCTATTAGAAGATATTTTGCCAGAACTTGAGCCCGGGGATATTGTAACCCATATTTTCCACGGCAAACGCTGGGGGATCTATAGAAATGGTGAGGTCCTGCCTGAATTTAAAGAGGCGATAGCAAAAGGAGTTAAGTTTGACCTGGGCCACGGTGCAGCCAGCTTTAATTTTGATGTTGCCATTCAGGCTTTTAAGGATGGTTATCGCGCTGATACGATTAGTACAGATCTGCATACAGAAAATATTAATGGTCCTGTCTGGGATCTGGCCCTTACGATGTCTAAATTATATAACCTCGGCTTAAGCTTGGAAGAAATCATAGCGGCTGTCAGCCAGAGGCCGGCTGAAATTTTAAAGATCAATTCTTTTCAAAATGAATTTTTTGGTATGCGGGCCCGCTTTACCGTCTTTGAAGATAAGGAGTGCAAACTTTTTGTCTATGATTCTAATAACAATGAGCTTGAGCTGGAAAAGTACATTAATCCTCTGCAGACAATTATCGGTACCGAAATAACACCGGCCAGAACCAGAGTTGATTTTAAAAGTTAGATGGCCAACCAAGATATTTAATTATTAACCAGCACCCCTTTAGTTTTAGCTAGGTGGTGCTGGTTTTTTTCTGTTTAGGATAATAAATTCAAAAAAGTTTAATCGTCTATTTACGATTAACGATAACTATGCTATAATATTTCCCAGGAGGGATTAATGATGCAGAATTCAGAAGCAGAAATAAAAGAGAAGGTAAAGAAAAATTACAGTCAGGTAATAGAAGAGGAGAAGAGCAGCGGCTGCTGCAGCTCTTCCTGCTGTGGAAGCTCAGCCAGGGAAGAGGCTCGGGCAAAAGAACTGGCAGAAAAAATGGATTACAGTCAGGATGATCTGGAATCAGCATTTGCAGAAGCAAATTATGGTCTCGGCTGCGGCAACCCGGGAGCAATTGCTAATTTAAAAGCAGGAGAAACTGTTTTAGATTTAGGCTGTGGAGCCGGTTTTGATGTCTTTTTGGCTGCCCGTAAAGTAGGAAATCAAGGAAAAGTGATTGGGATTGATATGACTGAAGCAATGATCAAAAAAGCAAAAGCTAATGCTGAGAAAAATGAGATTGATAATGTAGAATTTATCCTGGGAGAAATAGAGGATCTGCCTGTAGAGGATAACAGTATTGATGTAATTATCTCAAACTGTGTAATTAATTTATCACCGGCCAAGCAAAAAGTCTTTGCTGAAGCAAAAAGAGTATTAAAAGCTGGCGGCCGACTGGCGATCTCTGATATTTTAAAAGCTGAGGAGTTTCCGGCAGCTATCAAAGCCAATCTGGATAACTACAGCGGCTGTGTGACCGGAAGTATTGCAAGGGATGAATTACTATCAATTCTAGAAGAACTTGAATTTAAAAATATAGAGGTCGAAAGAAAATCTCACAGTGATCAAATAGTTGAAGACTGGATTTCCGGGATTGATATCAATGAATATATTTACTCTGCCTACATTAGAGCAGAAAAGTAGGATGAACAAAAACACTGTGATTTTCACCATTGAGCAGTAACTTTGTGCATTTTCTTTAAAATGCTTTCAATTTAGTGTACAATTAACTACTGTAATCTGACAGGTATAATCTGACAGGCGGGAGTGGATATGATGAATCAAAAATCAGAAAACGGAGCAAAGAAAAGTGAAAATCTTGAGCAGCTGGCTGAGCTGGCAAGGGGTTTAAGTCATCCCCACCGACTCAGAATCATTAAGATTCTGGCTGAACTGCCTGCAGATAATCAGTGTATGGTCAGCAGTATAGTCGATCAGCTGCCGATTGCTCAGTCAACAGTTTCACAGCATCTTAAAATTTTGAAGGAGACAGGCTGGATAGAAGGCCGGATTGATGGCCCGCGAGTCTGTTACTGTATCAATGAAGAAGTTTATGCTGAGTATACTGCTGAACTCGAGCACTTATTTGGACCTGGTTAAAGTGTGTTTTTTCACAAAGTTTAATAGTTTCAATAATCCAATCAATTAAGGGTGAAAATTATGGCAGGAAATAAAAGAGCCGATATCAAAAAAGGTTTAAAGGTTAAGGTTGTGCAGAAAAAAGATCAGCGGAGTGGAAATTTAACTGAAGGGGTTGTCAAAAGAATTTTAACTAATTCTGCAACTCATCCGCATGGAATTAAGGTTATGCTGGAAAGCGGCAAAGTTGGCAGGGTCAAAGAAATAATTGATTAATAGAGTAATTATTACCCATGTCCCTGAGATATGGGTAATTTTTTTATTTTTTTACCTATGTTTTATTGTAATAAGTATTAATTACCTGTATAATTGAGTCAAGGAGATGTTGAATATGACTGCAGAGAATTTGAAAATGCTGCCTCCAGAACTAAATCCAGATCAGAGTCAAATTTTAAAACAATTAATTCGTTCTCATAAGGCTCTGGCTGAATTGAAGGGCTTTTCAGAGACAGTACCCAATAAGAATATTTTAATTAACTCTGTCATAATAAATGAAGCCAAAGATAGTTCTGAAATTGAAAATATAATTACTACTCATGATGAATTATTTAGGGCAATGAGCAAAGAAAATTATAAAAATCCTGTTGCTAAAGAAGTGGTGAATTATAGAAGAGCGCTCTGGCGGGGATTTGAGCTAATAAAAGAAAAGCAGCTTTTAACCACAAATATGATTATAGAGATTCAGAGTATTATCGAAAAAAATAATGCTGGGATTAGAAAAGTTCCGGGAACAGTACTTAAAAATCCTCAGAGTGGAGAAGTTATCTACACTCCTCCTGAATCAGAAAGAAGAATTAGAGAACTACTAAATAATCTAGAAAATTATATTAATGATGACCGGGATGGAGTTGATCCACTGGTTAAAATGGCAGTTATTCATTATCAATTTGAATCAATCCATCCTTTTTACGATGGTAATGGCAGAACAGGTAGAATCCTCAATATTTTATTTTTGGTACTAAAAGATATTTTAAACAGCCCCATTCTTTATTTGAGCAAGTATATTATTGAAAATAAAAATAGATATTATTCTCTATTCCAAGAAGTGAGAGAAAATAAGATCTGGGATCAATGGATTATATATTTTTTGAAAGCTTTAGAAGAAACAGCAATTGCAAGTTTAAATCAATTAAAAGAAATTAATCTTATAATTGAAGAAACTGCTGTCGAGATGCAGCAAAAAGCACCCAAAATTTATTCTAGAGAACTTTTAGATCTATTATTTATAGAATTTTATACAAAAATATCCTATATTCAGGAGGGGCTGGGGGTAACACGTAAAACTGCATCTAATTATCTTTCAACCCTGGAAAGTAAAGGGTTTTTAAGCTCTGAAAAATTAGGCAGAGAAAAAATTTATAAAAATATAAGATTATTTGAACTTATTAAAAAGATGAATCAAAAATAATAAACAAAGGATGATAAAATGCTGAATAAAATCAAAGGATTTTTTCAAAAAATGAAGGACAAAAAGGCTTTTAAAGCAGGAATTAAAAAATTGGATAACGGTTATTATAAAGAAGCGACCGGGATCCTCTTGCCGCTGAAGGACAGTCCCCATCTCAATCAGGAAATGCTCTATTTTAATCTGGCCGGGGCTCTAATTGGTCAGGATAAATTAAATAAGGGAGAAAAATACTTAAAAAAAGCAATTGAGATTGAAGCTGAGCAAGATTATCTCTGGGCCACCCTGGCTGAGGTAAATATTCTGCAGGAAAAGTGGGAGAGTGCCGAAAAGGCAATTAAAAAAGCGCTGAAGCTGGAACCGGAAAAGAAAATTTACCAGACAAAAAAAGATGTAATCTGCGGTAGTGAAGAACTTAAAGCAAATTATCTAAAATATTTTAAGCTGCTCAGGGAATCGATTGAAGAACAGAAGCAGGAAAACTGGAAAAAGGCTGTTGAGCTTTTAGTTAAAGCAGTAGAACATTATGACAAAACAGGCTATGTCTTCAATCAGATCGGTGCTATTTATAATAATAATCTGGGCAATAAAGAGCTGGCAGCAGAGTTTTTCAAAAAAGCAATCGAAAGAGAGCCCGAAAATGAGGTCTTTAAACGCAATTTGAAACAGGTTTTAAGATAAGTCAATAAATAGACAGACATCTGCATTAAAAAGTAGGGTTGATGATGCTTTGAGCCTACAAAGAAGTGTAAATTTTGTTGATAAACAGGTCAAAAAGGAGTATAATTGAATTAGAAGATAGGCTCAAAACTAATATAAACCTACAAAGAGGTGCAAAATTATGCCTAATTTTAATTATATTAAGGAAAAATTTATAATGAATGGTGGAGTTCTAAAAACTGCTGAACTAAATGAGTTTGGTCTGAGCAGCAGGCAGATAAAAAAGCTGCTTGATAATGACAAAATTGAAAAAATTAAATATGGTTACTATACTCTTAAAGATTATTTTCCTAAAGAAGAAGTTCTCATTGCGCGTCTTTTTCCGGAAGCAGTAATTTTTTTGGAAAGTGCCCTGCGATTTTATAATTATATTGATCGTATTCCCGGATCCTGGCAGCTTGCTGTAGAAAAACACAGTAATCCTAATAAATATGATATTTCATATTTTAAGATAAAAACTTTTTATATTATAGAAAAATATCAGAAACTGGGTATTGAAACTTATGAAATTGATAATGTTAAGGTTAAAGTTTATGACAGAGATAAGAGTATTTGTGATTTGATTAGATATGAAGATAAAGTTGATTCGGAAATTTTCAGCACTGCCCTAAGGAGTTATATAAATGACGAAAAGAAGAATATTAGCTCGCTAATAAAGTATGCTCAAATACTGAACATTAGAGAGAAAATAGATAAATATATAGGAGTGTGGGTCTAAAATGAAAGATATGGCTGCTTCCGTGCTGGCCAGGCTAAAAAATGAGTCCAGGTCAAGAGGTATCAGATTTCAACAGTTGATAATGCTTTTTGCGCAGGAAGAATTAGCACGAAGAATCTCAAAATCCCGCTTTAAAAATAACTTAGTCTTAAAAGGAGGATTTCTTCTTTTTACTATTAGTAATACTGCATTTAGACCTACTGTAGATGCAGATTATTCTTTAGAAAAATTTTCGAATAATTTAGAAAATATAAAAATGATGGTTGAAGAAATACTTAGTATTAAAACTGAAAATAATTTTATTGAATTTGAAATAAAAGGTTATCAAGAGATAGCTGAACAGCAAAAATATCCCGGGACCAGAGTGAATTTAATTGCTAAAATAAAAAATACCAGAACCCATACCAATCTTGATTTTGCAGTTGGTGATAAGATTATTCCAGAGATACAGAAACGGAAAATAAACACCATTTTAGATGATTTTGAAAAGGTAGAATTATTATCTTATCCGCTTGAGACAATAATTTCTGAAAAAATGCATGCTATTGTTTCAAGAATGGAGCTGACAAGTCGAATGAAAGATTTTTATGATATCAATTATCTTGCAAATAATTATAGTTTTAACGCTCAAATAATTAAAGAAGCAGTTATTCAAACTTTTACTTTTCGTAATACACCTTATAATTTTAAAACTGTTGAAGATATTTTACGACTGGCAGATGATGTTAAAATATCAAGGAGATGGACTAATTTTTGTAGAAATGTTATCAACGAAGAATTAAAATTTGAAAAAACACTTGAATTAATAGTTGAATTTCTAAACCCTCCGCTTCAAGCTGCTGCAAAAAATAGAGAAATCAACTCCACCTGGGATCCAGAAAAGCTCCGCTGGTTTGAAAAATAACCCAGAATTTTTCCTGATTATCATTGTTCTACCCGACTAAATATAATATAATGGAATATAGACCTAAATTGGAGGCCGTAAAAATGAAAGTTGACTTCGAAGCAGTAAAATCATTTTTAATAAAAGAGCTGCAGGCTGAATTGATTTATCTTTTTGGCTCATATGCAAAGGGCAAAGAGCGACCGGATAGTGACCTGGACCTGGCATTTTTAAGCTCCAAAGAGATAGATGATTATCAGCGTTTTTTAACAGCCCAAAAACTGGCTTCCAAATTAAATATTGAGGTTGATTTGATTGATCTGAAAAAGGCCTCTACAGTTTTTAAGGCGCAGATTATTCAGGGAAAGTTGCTTTATGCTGAAGATAAAAAGCAGCAACAGGAATTTGAGATGCTGACTTTAAAAAAATATGCTCGTTTAAATGAAGAGCGAAAAGAAATAATAGATAAAATTGAAAGAGGTGCTGAGAATGGATGATATTTTGATTAATAAGAATCAAACAGTTAAGCGCTGTCTTGAAAGGATTAATGAGGAATATCAGAAGTTGAACCTGAAAATTGTGGAGGCAATAATAGAAAATGAAATTGAGGAAATTAAAGACTTTTCTCAAAAGATGCTTCAAAAAATGGCAGAAAATAATTAGCAATACAGGAGCTGAAAGAATGAGCAGGGATTTTATTAAAAATTTAGTATCCAATAAAATATACAGACGCGGGATTAATTACTACAATCAGGGGCGAGTTCTGCAGTACAGAATCAATAAACTTGAGCCCAATCTCTATCAGATTTCTGCTCAGGTTTCCGGCTCGAGGCGCTATCAAGTAAATTCGGAAATTAGACTGCACGAAGACAGCCTGGAATTAGAAAGCAGCTGTGACTGTCCTTATGACTGGGAAGAATACTGCAAACATGAGGTAGCAGTTCTGACTAAATTTATGGAAGAAGATTTTCGCTCAGCCAAGGTAAGCTATGAGCCGCAGTTTGAGGAAGAGGAAATATCGGAACTTAGATTTTCCAGTCAAGAATCTGACTTTGACATTGTGGAGCAGCGAATTGCTGACCGCAGTTTTAATAATTTGCTGGAAATAACTAAAAATTATGATCAGAGTGAGCTGCCGAAGCTGGAATACAGTGTTAAAGGGATTTTAAATCAGGCTCTGAAAAACTTTAAGCTGATTTTTGATTCCAATTATCTCAGCCAGCAGCAGCTTGAGGAAGTTGTAAATTCCTTAAATGATGATTACGATTATGTTTATTATCGTGACGGCCTGCTGCAGAAATATTTCTACGGTGAGGAACTTAAGCTTTTAGAAGAACTGTCAGCTTTGAGAAAAAGTAAAGGGCGGGGCAGTTCGCTCTTATTAAATAAAAATCAAGAAAACCTGAATTTTCTGCTGGAGCTAAGCCAGAAATTCAAATTGGAGCTGGAGGAAAATGGAGTTACAGTTAAAAAAGGAAAAACTCTGCAGCCGGAGCTTAAGCTCAGTGGTGATTTAGAAGAAATAAAAATTGAATTGAAGGATAATGACTTTCCGATTTATCAGGGTAGTGAAGACCAGTGCCGCTGGACTCTAATCGGCAATAAAATTCATAAAGTTGATTTCTATAATTTTGATGAACTGCCGACCAGTTTTTTAATTCCTGCCCAAAAACAGGGAGAATTTTTATTTGAAATCCTGCCGACTCTGGAGAAAAATCTTAAACTCGAGACTGCAGAAGAACTGCAGGAGTATGAGTTAATCAAAGAAGGTCCTCGGGTTAATTTAAAGCTTGATTACAAAAAGCAGCAGATTAGCTGTGAGCTGGAGGTTGAATTTGCAGGTGAAAAATACAGCAACACAGAGCTTTTAGGGCTGGATACTGATAAAAACATTTATAAAAAAGATGAAAATGATCCTCAGCTCTGGCACGGGCGGGACAATAAGGCCCTGGCAGAAGTGATTGACTTTCTGGATGAATATAATTTTAAGGTTCGGCCCGAGCATTTTATCATCAAAGATAATGCCGATATTCAGGAGTTCATCACTGATGGGATGACTCATCTGCCTGAGGATTGGAATGTTGAAAGCAGTGAGAGCTTTGATCAGATTGAGATTAAGGAAGTTAAACTGGAGCCAATTGTTGAGATTGATGACAGTGAGGGGATAAACTGGTTTGATTTTTCGATCAGCTATAATCTTGGAGGCAAAACTTACAGCCGCCAGGAGCTGCAGCAGCTGATCTCCTATAATAAAAAGGGAGAGGCCTATATTAAACTCGACAATCAGTACTTTATTTTAGAAAGTGGGGCTGAAGAAGAAAAGGTTGAGCAGATGCTTGATGATGCAGAAGCCCGAGATGAAGGTTACCGGGCTCCCTATCACAACCTCTTATATTATAAAAATCTGGTTGAAAAAAGTGGGATTCATTTCAAAGGTAATAAAGTTTTTAATGAGCTGGAATCAGAAATTAGTGGGACTAATGTGGTCAAGAAAAGAGAGATTCCGACTGAAGTCGAGGATAAACTGCGTGATTATCAGAAAAACGGTTATCACTGGCTGCGCTTTCTGCATAAATATCACTTCGGCGGCATTCTGGCTGATGACATGGGACTCGGTAAAACTCTACAGATGCTGACCCTTCTAAAGAGTTTAAAGCCTAAAAAGCCAGCTCTGGTGCTCTGTCCCCGGACTTTAATCTATAACTGGCAGGAAGAGTCAGATAAGTTTTTTGCTGATTTAAAAACTCTTGTTTACTATGGAACTCCGGCTGAAAGGGTAGAGATGCGTAAAGATTTCAGCGATTATGACCTGATTATTTCTTCCTATTCAACAATCAGCAGAGATGTAGAGGAATTAAATGCTGAGGGAAAAGTTTTTTCGATTTCAATTTTAGATGAAGCTCAGCATATTAAAAATCACCGCACCAAAAGAGCAAAAGCTGTTAAAAATATTGAGGCTGAATCAAGGCTGGCCCTGACTGGAACTCCACTTGAGAATTCAATTGAAGAGCTCTGGTCAATTTTTGACTATTTGATGCCCGGCTACCTCGGAAACTACAGCTATTTTAGAAACAATTTTATCACCCCGATCAGCAAAAATAATGAGAAAGAAAAGTTAAAGGAATTAAAGGAAAGAGTTGCTCCCTTTATTCTTCGTCGGCGCAAAGAAGAGGTTTTAAAAGAGCTGCCGGAAAAAATTATTAATGTTCATCCGGTCAGTATGACCCAACTTCAGGAAGACAGCTATCAGACAGTACTTGCTGAAGTACGAGGTGAGCTGGAAGAGACAGTTGCCGAAAAAGGTTTTAATCGATCCCGGATTAATGTGCTGGCAGCACTGACAAAACTCAGACAGATCTGCAATCATCCTTCACTGGTGCTCGGGGATGAAGGTACGGCTCATAATTCCGGTAAACTGGAGGCCCTGCGGGAGCTGCTCAGTGATGCGCTAAGTGGCGGCCACAAGTTGATCATCTTCAGTCAGTTTGTAAAAATGCTAAAATTGATCAGAAATGATTTGGATCAGCAGGGTATTAACTACCGTTATCTTGACGGATCAACCAGAAACAGAATGGAGCGGGTAAAGGAATTCAACAATGACCCGGAAATCGATGTTTTCTTAATCAGTCTTAAGGCTGGAGGAGTTGGTTTAAATCTGACGGCAGCCGATATGGTGGTCCATGTTGACCCCTGGTGGAATCCGATGGTTGAAAGACAGGCAACAGATCGTGCTCACCGCCTCGGTCAGCAAAACAGGGTAATGGTTTATAAGCTAATTACCCGGGGAACTGTGGAAGAAAAGATGTTAAAACTGCAGCAGCGCAAACAGGACCTATTTGATAATGTTATTGAAAATAATGTCAATCCGATTAAAGCTATCAGCTGGGAAGATATTCAGGACTTATTATCTTACAAATAAAAATAATGAGGAGCGCAGAATATGGAAGAACTTATTTCTAAAGAAGAACTTTATCAGACAATATTTAAGCGGAAATCAATTAGAAAGTACCACCAGGATAAATTAAGTGGTGATCAACTTCAGTCTATTATGGATTTCTTAAATGAGGCAAAAGCTTTAGATTCAGAAATTAACTTTGAAGCCCAAATTGTCGATTCAGATCAGGTTAAAAGTTTGATTCCAATTAAGGCCCCCCACTATCTGCAGTTTTTTTCAGAAGAAAAGGGAGATTACCTTTTAAATGCCGGCTTTATTCTGCAGCAGCTTGATCTTTATCTGGCAGCAAATAATCTTGGCAGCTGCTGGTTTGGAATGGCCAAGCCAAAAAAAGAAATTATTGCAGACTCCGATCTAGAATATGTAATTACTTTAGTTTTTGGTAGAGCTGCTGAAGATAATCACAGAGATTCGATTGAAGATTTTGAGCGCAAAACACTTTCAGAAATAAAATCAGGTAGTGATTACTATGATCTTCTAGAGGCGGCCAGACTTGCTCCTTCGGCCACAAATGGTCAGCCCTGGTATTTTAAAGTAGGGGCGAAACAAATTCATGTTTTTCAACATCAACCCAATTTTATCAAAAAGTTTTTTTATGAAAAAATGAATAGAATTGATATGGGTATTACATTATCTCACCTCTGGCTGGCGGCCGAAGAGCATGGATATAAATTTAAATTTGAAAAGTATTCCTATGATCCTGCTTTGGTAGAGGGATATAATTATTTAGGTACAGTTAAAATATAGACTTAGTTTTGATAAGATTAAATTCTGCTAGCAAAAAATATAGAATTAGTTGACAGGAGATGATTTAGTGAAAAGAAAGATTATTATTGACACAGATCCGGGGATAGATGATGCGGCAGCATTGAGCATTGCCTTAAATAATCCTGAGCTTGAAGTTTTAATGTTAAGCACAGTTGCTGGAAATGTTAATTTAGATTATACGACAGAAAATGCAAAAAAGATTTTAGATTTTTTTGAAAAAGATACTCCTCTGGCCCGCGGTAATTCTCTGCCTCTGCTGAGAGAATATGAGGATGCCAGTCAATTTCATGGAGAAACAGGGATGAACGGCTATGATTTTCCTACAAGTGAACGTCATGTTCTGCCTCAGCACTCAGCAGTTGCTATGAAGGAAATGATTTTAAAGAGTAAGGATAAGGTTACCTTAATTACAATTGGTCCGCTGACCAATGCTGCTTTACTGCTCAGCATGTATCCAGAGGTCAAAGACAAGATTGAGGAAATTGTAATTATGGGCGGTTCCACAATTGGCGGTAATACCAATACAGCAGCTGAATTTAATATTAAGGTTGATCCCCATGCGGCACAGATGGTGATTAACTCAGGTCTGCCGGTTACTATTTTTGGACTTCGGGTTACAACCAGAGCTCTTTTGAGTAAGGCTGATATTGAAAAAATCAAAGAACTTGGAGAAGCCGGAGAGATGCTACATTCACTTTTTAGCCACTATCGAGGTGGAGATATTTATGGTCCGGGTTTAATGATGCATGATATCTGTACAATCTGCTATCTGTTAGAACCCGAGATTTTTGATTATCAAGAAACTCAGCTGGAGGTTGCTCTGGATGGTCCGGCTGCAGGCACTACTGTTGCCGATCTTTATTCTCGCTATAGTGAGAAAAAGAATGTTAAGCTGGCTGTTGATATTGATCAGCAGAAATTTAGAGACTGGGTGATTGCTGAGATTTCGAAGTTAAAATAAATATTTAGAGAAGTCAAAATTGGATATTTTATTATTAGTCAAGAGCCAGGGTTACTGGCTCTTTTTCTTCTGTCTTCATTTTTTCTATAAATTTCTGATAGCTTTCCCTATCAACAGCAATTTTAGTATAAGCATGAAGAGCATGATATTTAAGCCAGGGATCACTGCTCTTTGATATTATTTCTTCCAGCAGCTCAGCCAGATCAGAAGCCTCAGTACCAAATATCCCCAGAATATCAAGCAGAAAATACTGGGCTTCAGAACTAAGATTCAGCTCATTTCTTTTAAGCAGCAGATTTTTTAGAGGAACTAAAACTGTCGGTTCAGCTAAATCAACTGCCACCACTGCTGATTTCTTTTTGACTGGATAAGGAGCTTCAATAATTAATTTTAAAAGCTCTGCACTGATAATTGATTTTTGCTTTTTATAGTTTTCTTGCTTTTCCAGTTCTTCTGCTATTAATTTAGAATTGAGATTAAATCTAACTGCTTTCTTAATAATCAAATCTACCGGAACTGGATTGAGCAGGGCTGCCAGCTTTAAATAAATGGTGCATTTTTTACTGGAGCTGCAGTGTCTCAAATGATTCTTAATCATTGCTTCAAATTCTAAAGTCTGCTCATGATTTTCCTGCTTGAGAAGTCTGTTTAATCCAGCTCTCACCTGTTTTTGTAAATTTTGATTTAAATAAGGTGCCAGTTTTATAATTAAAGAAAAGTTATGACTCTGCTTAATGTAAAAAGAAATTGATTTGAGCAGGAGATAATACAGCAGAACTAGCACTGCCAGAAAGATAATAATTTTTAAAAGCCCAAACTGATAGTAGAAAAGCAGCAGTAGGGGCTGGAGTAAATAGGCCAGGATTGAGCAAATTAAAAAGATGAAAACTCCGCTCAGACCATATTTCTGCCAGCAGAGATAGAAAAATAACAGGATGGCAAGGAATAAAGAAAAGTAGATACTTAACTGCAGCAAGAGATAGAGGCCGCTGGCCTGGCTTAAAGCTTTAAAGCTATTAATTCTGCCGGCTCCAAGTTTTTCCTCCACAAAGAGGGGATCATTAATTTCAGCAGTAGTATCTTCAATTATTTTTAGACCGGCTTCAATGCTAAGCTCCGGCCTTAGGCTTAAAAGATTGGCCAGCAGAGCAGTAAGTTGAGGAGCAGCAAAAGAAGTTCCACTAATTTTATAAGTACGGCTGTAATTTAAAGCAGGAAGATAATCTCTCTGAGTGATTTCGATAACCCCAGGAGCCGAAAAATCAACTTTGCTACCATAATTTGAGCCCATCATTTTTTTGTTATTCTCCAGGGCAGCAACTGCAGTAACTTTATTAAAAAGAGCAGGATAACTGAGCTTTTGTCTATTATCATTTCCGGCAGCTGCAATCAGAGCAATATTATTAAGAGCCGTTATTTGCTTAATGATTTCTGTCTGAAACTCACTCTCTTCAAAACCGAGACTGATATTGACCACAATTTTTTCTTCTGGATGCAGTCTGGTGTAATTATAAATCTTATTTAGAGCATTTAAATAACTGTTTTTATCAATTCGTTTGATAATATTTTCTGCCGAAAAAGATCTGATTTCGACCCGACTCTGACTGCGGATGATGGCTGCTACCTTGCTTCCGTGAGAGCTATTTGGCTGAATTTTAAGAGCAGGACTATTGAGAAATTCTTTTTCAACTTCAGAATCCAAAATAAATATTTTAACCGAATTGCTGCTCAATAACTTATCTTTTAGAAAAAAGGAGGTAATAAAGATAACCAGGATAATTAATAGAAAAATCAGTGGTTTTTTGATAGCAGTTCCTCCTTTCAGTATTAGCTAGACTAATTATAACATAGATTAAATCAAATGATTAATATAAAAAAATTAAAAACCAAACAAGGAAATCGGTTTACTATCTTTAATATAATATAATAGGAAAGAAAATTTTTGAAAATTTAAGGACGTGGATTAGTTTTAAAAAGACAAGAAATTTAAAGGAGGAATAAAGATGATTCCAACACGCAAATTGAAGACAGGTGATGAGATTCCAGTAATTGCTTATGGAACCTGGGATATTGCAGAAGAAAATGTGGGAGAAAAAGTTGAAATTGCTCTTAAGGAAGGTTATAATCACATTGATACTGCTGAGGGCTACCATAATGAAGCTGGAATTGGTGAAGTGTTAAAAAATTATGACCGAGATGAGTTATTTATTACTTCAAAAGTTTTACCATCTAATTTAAATTATGAAAGTGTTATTAAGGCCTGTAAAAGATCTCTAAAAAAATTAGGAACTGACTATCTGGACCTTTATTTAATTCACTGGCCAAATCCTGCTATCTCTTTAAGAGAAACTCTGCAGGCAATGAAGTATTTATCTGATGAAGGTCTGGTTAAAAATATTGGAGTCAGTAATTTTTCGGTTTATCAATTAAAAGTTGCTTTAAAGATTACTCAGGTACCAATTACTGTCAATCAGGTTGAATTTCATCCCTGGTTGTATCAAAAAGAACTGCTTGAAGTATGTGATCAAAATGACGTTATTCTTGAAGCATCTGCACCACTTGCCAGAACTGAGGTATTAAAAGATGAGACAATTTTAGAGCTTGCTGATAAATATGATAAATCACCTGCTCAGATTGTCCTAAAATGGGAACTGCAGAAGGGAATTGTACCACTTCCTAAATCAAAAAGTAAAGCTCACATTGCTGAAAACTTAGAGCTCTTTGATTGGGAACTCAAAGCAGATGATATGGCAAAAATTGATAATATTGATACAGAGAAAAGAGTTTACATGATCACTCTTGATGATGAAACCTATGGAATTAGTTCCTAAATATTTTAAATAAGAGCTTAAATATTGCTTTAGATTGGATATTAGATGGGCGGTTTTTGCTGCTCTCTAATATCTTTTTTTATTGAAAAGAATTTTACTATGGAGTGAAATATATTCTTAGAAAAAGCCCACTTTATTGAAAAGTGGGCTAGTTAAGTTAATTAAAATTTATTCTGCTTCAGGACCAAAGTTTTCAAAAACGAGCAGCATATTTTTCATTTCAAAGTAGAATGTGTGACATGAAATAGTAGAACCAGAAATTATGTCTACTTCTGGATCAAATGAACTTTTAAGACTTAAACCATAATATCTGCTTAAAAACTCTTCCTGCTTCATTTCTGGATGATGGTCATTTGCATCAAGAGGTTTCCATTTTTTGATTACCGCCATGCTTTCTTCAGTCTTAGAATTATTTGCCATACCAATTACAGCAATAAAATCTTCTGGATGAGAATAGATAATTGTATTTACCCAGCTACCATAACCAATAAGTTCTCCCTCTTTGTAAAGAGGTACAAATGGGTACTTAACTTCATTTCTTTCTGGATAGAAGATATCCCCAGCTTCATCAGCATCAGCTAATTCTAATAAAGAATTTACGTAATCATCAATTGTCCTGCCGGTAGAGATTTCCTGCTTTTCTCCTCCACCAACAACATTAAGAGTGTGGGCTGTAGCAAAAGCCATTCCTGAGAATGCTAAGACTAAAACCAGAATCATTGAGATAACTAAACTTTTTTTCATTTTTTTACCCCCTAATAAATTTTTAGATATAAGATGTGAAAATATAAATTGTTATGTTATATATATCACAATAAAAATTATAGCACTTAAGTTATTACTTGTCAATAGTTTCACAAGATTAAATTTGAATTATTATCAGAAAAAAATATTCAAAAAGAATATTTAATCAGAATAAATGAAAAAATCTGAAAATAAAGAAGGATTTTTAATATTTGTATTGAATAAAATATAATAGACAGACATCAGTCGTCTGACAAACTAAAATTTTTAAAGGAGGAGTTAAGATTTATGCTTAAAAAGTCAAAAAGATTAATGGTGGTAGCTTCATTATTTCTGATTTTTTCTCTTGTTTTTACTGCAGCGGCTCAGGCTGAGGTAAAGAATATCATTTTAATGATTGGTGATGGTATGGGAATCGGCCAGATGGACATGACTAGATATATGGCTGGAGACAAGGATTATAAACTTGAAATGATGAAGATGCCCAATGTTGGTCTTATGATGACCAGTTCTACAGAAGGGGTTACTGATTCTGCTGCCGCTGGTACAGCGATGGCTACAGGTAATAAAGTATACAATGGTGCTGTGGCTATGAATAAAAATGGAGCAGAGTTGGATTCTGTATTGGATTTTGCTGAAGTAAGAAACAAAGCGACAGGGATTATAAGTACCAATATGGTTACAGATGCTACTCCAGCTACTTTTGCTGCCTCTGTTAAAGATCGCGGTATGGGGGGAGAAATTGCAAAACAGATTTTAGATAACGATGTAGACGTTGTTCTTGGTGGTGGACGAGAAGATTTTATGAAAGAAGAAGCCGGCGAAGATTTAATAGCAAAGGCTAAAAAAATGGGTTATCAGTATGTAACAGATAAGGAACAATTAAAAAGAGTAATGCCAATGAATGGTAAAGTGCTTGGCCTGTTTAATGATTCTTATATGAATTATATCAAGGATCGTGATGATCTAGATTCAAAAGAACCAAGTCTTTTAGAAATGACTACAAAAGCGATTGATGTTCTTTCTGAAGATGAAGATGGATTTTTCTTGATGGCAGAAGGAGCAAGAATTGACCATGCAGCTCATGCAGCAGATGTACCGGGAGTTGTAGCAGAAACTCTTGATTTTGATGCAAGCATAAAATATGCTGTTGACTGGGCCAGAGAAAATGGGAATACAATGGTGGTTGTTGTTGCAGACCATGAAACTTTAGGATTTTCTGTAACTGAACCTATTAATAAAGAAGCTCTAATGAATATTGAAGTCTCTCCGGAATATATGGCTGGTAAATTAGTTGAAACTGAATCTGGAAATGCATATACAATTGATAGTATTCAGCGCGTATTTAAAGAATATGCTAATCTTGAATTAACTGAAAAAGAAGCTAGAGAGTTTAATAGTAATATTGTAAATGAAGATGATGGTTCACTTTATTATCAATATAAAGTAGGCTGGCAAATCGGATCAATTATTGCTGAAAAAAATAATGTTGGCGTAGTTGCTGCAGATGTACGGGCAAAATCTGATACTGGTGGACATACACTTAATTCAGTTCCAATTTTCGCTTTTGGACCTGAGACTGAAGATTTCAATGGAGTTATCCAAAATACTGAATTCTCCAAAGTACTATTTGAAGCAATGCGTCCGTAAAATAAATAGATAATCTATAAAATAATAGTTTTACTCAAAAGTGGCAGATTCTAATCTGCCACTTTTAAATTTTATAACTATATAAGATTGCTGTCAGAAATTATAACTTGACAAAAATTTACTAATCTTGATATAATTAAGGTTAATAAAGAGTTAGAAACTCTTTTTAATAAAGGTAAACTTATCGTGAGGTAAGGACACAAAGCTGAGGATCTCAATTTGAGATAGCCGGCTGCTAAAAGGAGGATAAAATGAAGCTTAAATTTCGAGTGATAAGTGGAATTAGTTTAATGTTTATGATTTTATTTCTGAATTTTTTTCTTACTACTGATTATGTTGAAGCTGCTGCTAAAAAGAAGAATTTAATTGAACGAAGTGTTCAGACTGAAGCCAGGATTCCGGTTTTTCAGAGAGTAGAAGTAGTTGATAAAGCTGATATCGACTATACTTTTTTGATGGCAAATTACAGTGGAAGTAGAGAAATCATTATCGAAGATGGATTAAGTATTGAAATTCTAAGTAATGCTGATTGGTATCTCCGGTTAAATAATAGAAATTTAAATACCACTGTTATGATAAAAAAAGCTGATCAAAGTGATTTTGAGTGGCAAAAATTGAATTCAACCACAGCTAAATTTAGAGGAGAAAAAGGTGTCAGACAGATAAGTTTTGATTTAAAGTTTATTTTAGATCCTGATTATAGAGCTTCAGTTAATAATTTGGAACTTGATTTAAGACACAGTATTACTCCTGTTTTATACTAAAATAAGTAATCAAAATACCTTCAGGTAGATAGTTCTTTTAGTTAGACTTTCTACCTGGAGGTATTATATTAAATCAATTATTTTTGTTTTTCAGTTTGTTTAAAAGGTTGCCTACTCTTTTTTGGGCAGCCTTTTTTTCATTTTTGTTGAGTTCAAATTCAATATTTAAAATACTTCCTTCCTCAGTTCCTTCTGGTAGCTCACTTAAGGGAAGATAAAAGTCTAACTTTTCTTCCGGGCGAATCAATAATCTTGCTTTTTCTGCTTCAATTTTATCAACAGTTACCTTCATCAAATCATCCTTTCTTTATTTTTTAATTTACAGTAATTTTGTTCTGCCAGTGTTTAAATTTTTCTTCACCAATACCATCGACTTCTTTAATTTCTTCAATTTTTTTAAAATAGCCATTCTTTTCTCGATAACTGATTATCTTTGCGGCTGTTGCCGGTCCAATACCCCAGAGCCTGTCTAAACTAGTTTCGCTGGCTGTATTAATATTAATTAAACTGTTATATTTCTCAGCAGCAGCTGATTTAGTTTCGGAATAAGTTTTGCTATTTTTTAGATCAGTAATTTGATCAACTTTGACTGTATAATTGTTTCCATCAGCTGTAACTACAATATTACCATTTAAGTCGTTTCTGTAAACCCGGGCTCCTAATTTTTGATAAAGTTCCACAATCTCTGCTGCTGGATGATCATAATGATTATCAGCCCCTACCTGAATAACTGCCAGTTCAGGTTCTAAACTGTTAATCCAGCTTTTTAAACCGGAAGTTTTACTTCCATGATGAGGTACCTTGATCAAATTCACCTGAAGTTCAGGATATTCAGACAGCAGTTTATTTTCAACTTTTTTTTCTATATCTCCAGTAAATAAGAATTTCTGGGTATCATATTCAAGTACAAAGACCAGCGAGGAATTATTTAAACTATAATTCTCTAATGATTCCTCAGGATGAAGAAATGTAATTTTACTTTCACCAATTTCAAATTGATCCCCACGTCGGGGTGTTTTAAAATTAATATTCTCCTGATCGATTTTGAGCAGATAGTTCTCATAAGTTTGAGATGTATGTATTTTACCGCTGTCCAGTACAGTTTTCACTTCAAAGCTGTTAATTATATCAACCAGCCCCCCTATATGATCAGCATGGGGATGGGTACTAATAATATAATCCAGTTTTTTAACTTTCTGTTCCTTTAGATAGCTAATAATCCTGGCAGTTATACTATCTGTCCGGTCACCACCATCAATCAGTATATTCTGTCCTCCTGCTTCTTCAATTAAAATTGAATCTCCCTGACCTACATCAATAAAATGAATTTTTAAATTTTGAGCTGTGGTATTAAGAGTGAATAATATACAAAATAATATAATTAAAAACAGCAGAATTGTTTTCTTTTTGCTAAGATTAAAATTAAGCATATCCGTATCCTTTCTCTGTAAAATATTAATTTAACTAATTTATAATTTCTAGATTTTAACTAATAATCCTTTTTTCTCAATTGAAAAAGCTGGATAAGCAATGTATACTTATAATAAGTAAATTTTATAGTTTAAATTGAGGGGATAAAAGTGAGCCAAAAATTAGAAATTATTATTCTAGCAGAAAATAATGTTGAAAAAAGAAAGCTACTGGCTGAACATGGACTTTCCTTTTATTTTAAGTATAAGGGACAGAAATATCTTTTTGATACGGGCCAGGGAGAGGTTTTATTTTCAAATGCAGAAAAGTTGGGGATAGATCTAGCAAGTATTGATACAGTCTTTTTAAGTCACGGTCATGATGATCATACAGGGGGCTTAAAAAAACTGCTGCAGATTAATCCTGAAGTCAGGGTATTTGCTCACAGTGATATTTTTCTGCCAAAATATAAAAATACTGAAAGAGGGCTCGAATTTATCGGGACAGAGCTTAAAAAATCTGAAATTAATAACTTTGAGGCAGCTGAGACTGCAATTACTGCAGCAGCGGGAATTTACAATACAGGTGAAATTTCGGCTCGTCGGGAAACATATATTAACCCCAGATACATAGTTAAAAAAGAGGGGAAAGAAATTATTGACCATTTTAATGATGACACTTCTTTATATATCGAGACTGAGAGTGGAATTGTGATTCTGCTGGGCTGCAGCCATAAAGGGGTAAAAAATATAATTAATGAAATTAAAGCTGAAGTTGGAGATAGAAAAATTGCTGCAATTTTAGGTGGAATGCACCTTAAACGTGCTACCAGCAAAGAGTTGGAAGATTTAATTGACTATTTTGAAGAAATTAATTTTGAGCTGCTGGCACCAATGCACTGTACTGGGCGTGTGGCAGCTGTAAAATTTAAAGGAGCATTTGGAGACAGAGTCAGGCTGGCTTCAGTTGGTGATAGATTTGAATTTTAATTTTCTGGAGGCAAGATAATGGAATTTAAACAGATCAAAAATAATAAAGTTTACGAACAGGTTATTGAACAGATCAGGCAGATGATTTATGAAGGGGAACTTCAGAGAGGAGATAAACTCCCCTCAGAGCGGGAGTTAAAAAAACAGCTTGGAGTCAGCAGAGCTTCAATCAGGGAGGCTTTTAGTGCTCTGGAAATGATTGGTTTGATCGAAAGTCGTCCGGGAGAAGGTACATTCATTCGAGACAGTTTTGATGAAGATATTTTTAATCCGCTTTCTCTTATCTTACTTTTAAATGATAATGTTGCCGAAGAACTGCTGGAATTAAGAAGGGTACTGGAGATTGACTGTGTTAAGTTGGCGGCAGAACGGGCAACTGAAGCTGAGATTAAAGAAATGCAGTCCTATATTGAGGATCTTCTCTCCAGTTCAGGTTATGAGGAAGAAAGCATAAAAGCAGATAAGATGTTCCATTATACCATCGCCAGGGCCAGCGGTAATAAAGTATTATTATTTTTTATGCGCTCAATTTCGGAGGCAATGGATTTTCATATTAAAAATACCAGAACAAAGCTGGTTTCAAAAGAAGAAACAATGGCCGACTTTGCTGTACAGCATCAAAAAATCTTTAAAGCTTTAAAAGAACATAATTCTGAGCAGGCTGCTGTTGAAATGAAAAATCATTTAGATTATGTAGAAAAATTGATAAATAAGGAAATTGAAGGATAAAAAGGGAATGGATTAAGCCAGAAATATATTTGAAATTATTTAAAATAGAATATTTCTTAAAAATTCGCCTGTAAAGGCGGATTTTTTGATTTAAATGTGAAAATATAAATTTAATTGGGCAGTTTTAATAATTTTTAGAATAATTTTTTATTTTTTTAAGCTTTATATTTAGTAGAGAGTCAATTAAAGATAATTAAATCTTTAATACTTGTTTATCTGGCCATTTTATTACTTTAGATAGGTATTTCAAATTTTTTGAGAAACTAACAGAAGACAATCTTTGGGAGATAGGCAATCACAAATTTGTGAATTTTTTATTTATCAGACAATTGGAAAAAGTCCGAAATGTAGGCAGGTATAATGGATTTTGTGGTGAAATAATATAATAGAGTACTGATGGTCTGACCATCAAACAATATTGCATAATACGGGGGTGAAGAAAATTAAGATAGCAGAAAAATTTTATTAGAAAGTTTCTCCGAAATTAAAACTGAAAATTATATAAAGACAATTATATAAGGAGGAATTTATGTTAGCGCTTTTAGCTGCTTTACCTATTATTATTGTTGGAGTTTTAATGATTGGTTACATGTGGCCTGCAAGTAAGGCGATGCCTTTTGGCTGGCTTAGTGCTTTAATTATAGCCGGTATAGGTTGGGGAATGCCGGTTAAATGGTTATCTGCAGCCACAATTGGAGGAGTAATCAATGCCCTTAGTATTTTACTAATAGTATTTGGAGCTTTACTTATTTTACAGCTAATGAAAAAAAGCGGAGGAGTATATGGCATTTCTCATTCTATGACTTCAATTTCAGTCGATAGAAGAGTTCAGGTAATTATTATTGCCTGGTTAATGGGATCATTTTTTGAAGGAGCAGCAGGTTTTGGGACACCTGCCGCAGTTGCGGCTCCACTATTAGTAGGTATGGGTTTTCCACCTTTGATTGCAGCAACTTCTGCTCTGATTGCAGATAGTACAGCTGTAACTTTTGGTGCTGTAGGAGTACCTATTTGGGGTGGCTTTGCTGCTTTAGAAAACTTAATTGAGTTTCCAATCCAATCAATGGGAGTAAGTATCGAATTTAGTCAATTTTTACACAATATCGGTGCTTTTTCTGCCCTCTTACATTTTTTAGTTGGTTCATTTATTCCGTTGATTATTGTTTTATTAATGACCAGAATTGTAGATGGGTCTTTTAAAAAAGGTTTAGAAGTATTGCCGCTGGCATTATTTGGTGGTTTTATTTTCACAATTTGTCAATTTTCAATAGCCTATTTTGTTGGACCAGAACTTCCATCTTTACTGGGATCATTAATTGCACTACCTGTCTTTATTTTGCAGTCTCAAGAGGTTTTCTGGTACCGGACAAAAAGTGGGATTTTCCTGCTCATGATCAGTGGGATGAGAGCTGGGAAGGTGAAATTAAAGCTGGAGAACGGGATGTAGATGCTGCTCAAAAACAGGTTGGTACTTTTAAAGCCTGGTTACCATATGCTTTAATTGGATTAATTTTACTGGTAGGACGTCTGGAAATTTTTAATTTAACTCCATTATTAAAAAGCTGGACAGTTGGCTGGACAAATATTTTTGGCACAGGTATTGGTAAAGTGATAACTCCTTTTTATAATCCGGGTGTATTTCCCTTTATTTTTGTTGCCTTATTAATTCCTGCTTTACACGGTCTGGACAGTAGCAAAACAAAAGAAGCCTGGAAAGAAACCTTTAAGATGATTCAGCCAGCTGCAATTGCTCTATTCTTTGCTCTGGGAATGGTTTATATTATGATGAATTCCGGTGGAGCAACAGGAGAAGACTCGATGCTGCTTGTTATGGCCGAATTTGCAGCAGCAACTCTGGGCTCAATTTGGTATTTAGTGGCTCCACTAGTTGGTATTTTAGGAGCCTTTATCTCTGGCAGTAATACTACTTCCGATATTATGTTTGGTCCTTTTCAGTATGGAACTGCAGTAGCTTCAGGTACAGCTGTTACTCCAACACTTGCACTTCAGGCACTGGGGGGAGCGGCAGGTAATATGATCTGTATCCATAATGTTGTGGCGGCAGCGACTACAGTTGGTCTGGTTGGTAAAGAAGGGTTAATAATTCGCAAGAACTTAGCGGTTTCGCTTTTTTATGGTTTAGCCGCTGGAGCCCTGGCCTGGATAATAACAATATTTTTTATGCCAGGTATATTTTAACTTTAAAGCACTGCTGAGGGATAATTATGACCTCAGCAGTGTGATGACTTAAATTTTTTTGCAGGAAATTTAGAAATAATAGAGAATTATAATATTATGACTTTAATGGTCTGACCATCAAACCAAAAGAATTTTTACAGGGAGGTAAAGAAATTGAATATAGTTATTCCGATTAAACAGGTTCCAGAAACAAGTAATGTAAAAATGGACGAAGAGACAGGTACAATGAAGCGTGACGGGGTAGAAAGTATTATTAATCCACTTGATCTTTATGCGATTGAAACAGGTATTCAGTTAAAAGAAGAATATGGTGGTAAGATTACGGTGATTACAATGGGCCCTCCAAGTGCTGATAAAGCATTAAAAGAGGCAATAGCCATGGGTTGTGATGATGGTATTTTACTTTCCGGAAGAGAATTTGCCGGTTCAGATACCTGGGCCACCTCTTATGCTTTAGCGGAAGCTATCAAAGAAATTGAAGATGTTGATCTAATTTTAGCAGGAGAAAGAGCTACTGATGGTGATACAGGACAGGTTGGCCCTGGTATTGCATCCTGGCTTGATCTTACACTTTCAACCTATACTTCAAAAGTAGTAGATGTTAATTTGATTGACGAAGAAGTTGATTACACAACAGTTAAACAGGATTCAATCATAGTTGAGAGAATGGTAGAAGATGGTTATGAAAAATTAGAACTGCCGCTGCCTGCTTTACTGACAGTTGTCAAGGAAATTTCCTTCCCGCGCCTACCTACTTTAAGAGGAAAACAGCGCTCACGTAAGGTTGAAATTCCCCAGTGGAATTTAGAAAATCTTGATATGAACAAGGAATTTCTCGGACTGCAGGGTTCGCCAACCAGAGTGGTTAATATTGACCATCCCAAGGTGACCAGGGGTGGAACAATTCTTGATGTCAGAGAAGACGGTAATGTAGAAGAGGCAGTTTCTCAGTTAATCGACTACTTAAAAGCAAAAGAATTAGTATAGGGAGGTAATATAAATGGACTATAATGGTGTATGGACACTGGGAGAAGCACGTGATGGTGAGATTAAAGAAGTTTCCTTTGAGTTATTGAGCAGAGGGCGCAAATTAGCAGATAAATTGGACGAAGAGCTGGTTTCATTAGTAATTGGTGATGGAATTACAGATCAACAGGCAGAAGAATTGATAAAGAGTGGAGCAGATAAGGTATTATTAATGAACGCTCCTGCTCTAAAAGATTTTATAGTTGAAAACTACAGTAATGTAATAGAGGATTTAATTGAGGAATACAAACCAGAAATTATTCTGGCAGCAGCCACAACAATGGGAAGAACAGTTATGCCTTACATAGCTATTAAGACCGATGCCGGCCTAACAGCTGACTGTACAGAACTGGATATTGAAGAGGATACAGGCAACCTTCTGCAGACCAGACCGGCAATTGGTGGTAATATTTTGGCTACAATTAAAACTCCAAATCACAGACCGCAGATGGCAACAGTCAGACCACATTCTACCAAAGCAGCTGAAAAAGATGAAAGCCGTACAGGTGAGATAGTGCATCTTAAATTTGATAGTTCACTTTTAGATGGCCGGGTTAAAAAACTTGGTTTCCGCAAAAATGAAGAAGATGCAGTCAATATTCAGGATGCAGATGTAGTAGCAGCTGGCGGAAAGGGACTCAAAAAAGGTGAAAACTTTGCTCTGATCAGAGAGCTTGCTGGTTATTTTGAGGGAGCAGTTGGAGCTTCGAGGGATGCAGTTGACCGGGACTGGATTTCCTATCCCTATCAGGTAGGTTTAAGTGGTAAAACAGTTACCCCTAAACTTTACTTTGCAGTTGGTATTTCCGGTGCCATTCAGCATCTGGCAGGAATGAAAACTTCTGAAAACATAATTGCAATTAACGAAGATCCCGATGCAGATATATTTAAAGTATCAGATTTTGGCATAGTAGGCGATTTATTTGAAATTGTACCTGAACTGAATAAGCAGCTGGCTGAGGAGGTAAAATAATGAAATATAATCCTGTAACTGAGGAAATTTTAGCAGAATTAAGAGAAATTGTTGGTGATAAAAATGTAATGACAGATGAAGAAAAAATAGAAGCTTATTCTCATGATGAAATACCGGCAGAACAGTATGCACACATGCCAGAGGTTGTTTTAACTCCAAATACAGCTGAAGAAATAGCAGCGGTTATGAAACTGGCCAATAGAGAGCTGATTCCGGTAACCCCTTCAGGAGCTCGCAGCGGACTCTCTGGTGGTGCAATACCTGAGCATGGAGGAATCGTAATTTCCGTAGAAAATATGGATGAGGTTGTAGAGATTGATTATGATAATTTAATGATGGTCTTAGAGCCGGGAGTAATTACCAATAATGTAAACGAAATGTTAGAAGAGAGCGGGCTTTTCTTTGCTGGTTATCCAATGAGTGTAGAAACCTGTTATCTTGGTGGTAATATTGCAGAAAACGCCGGTGGCGGTAAGGCTGTAAAATATGGTGTTACCGGCCGCTATGTGATGGGACTGGAAGTTGTGACTCCAACTGGCGAGATTGTGCAGCTGGGAGGTAAGCGGGTTAAAGATGTAACTGGTTATGATCTAAAACAGCTAATTGTTGGTTCTGAAGGTACCTTAGGTATAGTTACTAAAGCTATTATTAAACTCTTACCTAAACCAACTCAGAGAGTAGGACTTTTAGCTCTCTTTAAAGATGAGGCTACTGCTATTTCTACAGTGCCAAAGATTATGACAGAAGGAAGGATAATCCCAACCAGTATTGAATTTATGGATAAACTTTCTGTTAAAACTTCCTGTGAATACTTAAATGAACACCTTCCTTATCAGGAAGCAGGTGCTATGCTTTTAATAGAGGTTGATGGCAATAAAGAGGATATAGTTAATGCCGATAGCGAAACCATTGGAGAACTCTGTCTGGACAATGATGCGATCGAGGTTTATGTAGCAGATAATCATACAACCAGAGAGCGGATCTGGAGTGTGCGCCGAAATATTGCTGAGGCCTTTAAAGTTGTAAGTCCACATCAGAGTTTAGAAGATATTGTAGTTCCAACTGCTAATATTCCTAAACTGATGCCTTATTTAGATGATATCAGTGAAAAATATGAGATTAAGGTTCCCTGTTATGGTCATGCTGGTGACGGTAATCTGCATGCTACTTTAGTTAAAAATCCTGATCATTCAATGGAAGAGTGGTTTGAGATTGAAGAAGAGGCGCTGGCAGATTTATATCAGGCAACCAAAGAGCTTGGTGGTACTTTAAGTGGTGAGCATGGTATTGGTTCCAAGCGTAAAAAGTATATGGAAATGATGATGAGTCCGGCCGAACTTAATTTAATGCGGGGCATTAAAAAAGCTTTTGACCCAAATAATATTATGAATCCGGGTAAGATTTTTGATCTAGAGTAGTTTACAAAAAGAACATCTTGATCTTCAGTGCAAATTTTTGAATCATCTAAAGCTCATAAAAGTTAAAAATAAGGCTAGCTGGCCTATGGGACATCCTCTCACTTGACCAGTTTACAACCTCGTGTTGTTCAACCATATTTTTAACTTTTATTTGCTAAGATTCTTTTCAAAAAATTTGCTATTCAGTCAATATGAACTTTTTGTTAGAAGCAATTCTAAATTAAATATTGTTGAAACTACAATTTATTAAGGAAGTGACTTTTATAATGAAGCAGATTAAATTTCCTTTTGGAAGAGAGGAGTTAGCGTTAGAAGTAGAGGAAGATAGACTCAAGGGTGTTTTACTATCTCAGGCTCATAAATTTGAGGCAGATAAATCGGAAACTGAGATTGTAAAAGAGGCGATGGCTAATCCAATTGCAAGCAAAAAGCTTTCGGAGCTGGCCCGGGCTAAGAATGATATTGTAATTATTTCGAGCGATCACACCCGTCCTGTTCCCAGCCATATTACAATGCCTATAATTTTAGAAGAAATTAGAGAAACTGCTCCTGAAGCCAGAATTACAATTTTAGTGGCCACAGGTTTTCACCGGGCTTCAACTGATGAGGAGCTGAGAGATAAATATGGTGATGCAATAGTTGAGAGTGTTAATATTGAAATGCATGACAGCCGTGATGAAGAGCAGATGATTAATCTGGGTAAGCTGCCTTCGGGTGGAGATATGCTTTTAAATAAAACAGCAGTTGAGGCTGATCTTTTAGTGGCAGAAGGTTTTATTGAGCCCCACTTTTTTGCCGGATTTTCCGGTGGGCGTAAGAGTGTACTGCCTGGAGTGGCCAGCAAAACTACTGTTTTAGCCAATCACTGTGCAGAATTTATTGACAGTGAATATGCCAGAACTGGTAATTTAGAGGGCAACCCAATGCACAGGGATATGCTCTATGCAGCTGAAGCAGCCGGACTTAAATTTATTTTAAATGTTGTTATTGATGCTGAAAAAAAGGTGATCAATGCATTTGCCGGCCATCGCGAAAAAGCGCATCTTAAAGGCACAAAATTTGTGGACTCCCTGGCTGGAGTGGATGCAGAGCCAGCTGATATTGTTATTACTACCAATGGGGGTTATCCACTTGATCAAAATATTTACCAGTCAGTAAAGGGAATGACAGCAGCTGAGGCTAGCTGTAAAGAAGGTGGAGTTATTATCATTGCTGCAGAATGCTCTGACGGTCATGGAGGAGAAGAATTTTACCGAACTTTTCGTGATGCAGATAGTGTGCAGCAGATTATGGATGATATTTTAGCCCGCGGCCGCAAGGAAACAGTTCCGGATCAGTGGGAAACTCAAATTTTAGCAAGAATAATGCTTAAATTTAAAGTGATTATGGTTACAGATCCTGAAAAGAGGAATATTGTCAGGGATATGGGGATGGATTGGGCTGAAGATCTGGAGCAGGCAGTAAAGAAGGCTGAATCTCTGCTGGCAAAGGAAAATCCCTCAATTACAGTAATTCCAGATGGAGTTTCAGTAATTGTTAGAAGTTAGATTCAGCCATTTTTTCAAAACTAATTTTTAAAACTTAATATTTTAATCTGGCCAGGAAAGATCCTACTCAAATTTGAGGTTATACCATTAAAAAAGTAATTTTTCGGGGAGACCCGGATGTTAAGAAATTACTTTTCATAAACTTTAATTTCTGATATGATTAAAGCGAAAAGAGTTTATATTATCCTAACAATAGCTTTTTATATTAGGAGGAACTTATTTGCTTAAATTTGAAGTGGAAAAGCGACTGCGTTTTTTTTCGCTGATACTTTTCCTGGCCTTTATTTTAAAATATAATTATTTGATGCTGCATATATTTTATGCACCATCTCTGACAGCGCTGATAATTAGAAATTTATTTTTTATCATATTTTACTTAAAATTTGTTGAGCCTCTGCTTATTTCTAAAAAGATAAGACAGAGGTTGTTTTTGATGCTGATAATTTTTACTATTTTTGTTTTATCTAACCACTGGTATAACCGTTATTTTGGTAATTTTCTAAGTATCAGTGATATTTTTGCAGGAGAGGGAACCGGTCAATTTTCAATGTATGAGGTTTTATTTACTCATATTTTTAAATACTGGGATGTTATTTTTATTCTTGATATTGTGCTGCTTGGTATTACCGGCTTTAATTCTCTCCCGGATCTTAATCTAGTTAAGGACTGGGGTTTTTGGAAACTATCATTAAAAGAAATTCCCATCAAAAACACAACTGCTTTTGCGCTTATTATTTTACTATTACTGGTTCAGATAGTTGCAGGCAGTTATATAATGGGTGGCAAGAGCCCGGCAGAACTTTACCGATCAGGCAGCTCCTACTTAGCATCAGTTTATGGTATTTTACCATTATATACAATAGAGGCCTACAGTTATATAACCCGTGAGGAAGAAAAACCAAGACCGGAACTTAAAAATATTCCTTATTATAAAAAGCAAAGACAGCTCAGTGGGATCCAAAAACTTCCTGACAAAACAAATGTAATTCTAATTCAGGTGGAATCACTTGATGCAAAGGTTTTGGATTACAGCAAACAGGGAGAACAGATAACACCTTTTTTAAATAAGCTTAAAGATCAGAGTCTTTATTTTGAAAATTTCTATGCTCAGAAAGTTAACGGTAGTTTTGATGCGGATTTATCAACTCTTACTTCTTTATATCCCGTTAATCGCAGTTATGTTTTTAGAGATATTGATCTGAGTGCTTTTCAGTCTTTACCACTGCTGCTTAAGGAAAAAAATTATCAGACTCTTGCTTTTCACAATAATGATCGTAACTTTTTTAATCGGGCTGAAGCTTATCCAGATCTGGGCTTTGATCGTTTTTACAGTCAGAGATATTTTGAAGAAAATATCTACCCTGTACCTGAGGCGAGAGGACTGGGAGTCAATGATTATGATTATTTTAATCAGGCTGCAGAGATTATAAAAGAAAAAGCGGCAGCTGAGAAGCCATTTTTTGCTTATTTAATTTCACTAACCAGTCATACTCCTTTTAATTTTTATCCGAAAACAGCTGTTAAAGAATTTGCTGGAGTAAAAAATAACCTGGTTCAGAATTATTTTAGATCAATTAATTTTACAGATGCTGCAATTGAAAACTTCGTTAATAAACTTAAAGAAGCCGGGATAATGAAAAATACTCTGCTTGTTATTTATGCTGATCATGAGTCTGAAATTAAATCTATAGAATATGAATCAGACAGTGATTTTACTCTCTGGCGGAATGTAAAAGTTCCTTATCATATTCCTCTGATTATTAAACATCCAGAGATTAAAAATAGGACAATTAAGCGGGAAGGTACTACCACAGATATAGCCCCAACTGTACTTGATTTGCTTGGATATCAGGAATTACCCGATCAGTTTGTGGGCAGTTCATTATTTTTAGAAGAGGAAAATCCAATTTTATTTTTACACGAAACTCCACATCTGCTTAAAGATGGGCAGCTTTATATAAAAGAATTGGATCAAATAATTAAAGTGGGACATTTAAAAAATCAGGAAAAAGAAATAACATTTTCTGAGGCAAAAATAAATGAAATAACAGAAATAATTGATTATATGCGCAGTATTTTTATGATTAATCAGGGTGAGATATTTAAGGAGGTGGAATAATTAAATACTTTATAATTATTTCAACCATCATCTTAGTCTTTGCTTTTATATATTTTGAATTCTACTATTTAATTAGACCATCAAAACTGGGAAAAAAAATTATTGAAAACTATAATTTTGATTATCCGGTTCTGATAGCTCATCGGGGTGCTTCTTATGCTGCGCCTGAATCTACATTACCGGCAGTTAAAATAGCTTTGGAAAGTGGTGTGGATTATATAGAACTTGATGTCCAGAGAACCAAGGATGGCGAACTTGTTGTTTTTCATGATACAAATCTTCTTCGATTAACAGATGCCAGAAAAGCTTTTCCTGACAAGAAAAATTATGAACTTAAAAATTTTACCCTGGCAGAATTGAAAAAATTGAATTATGGTGCCTGGTTCAATGTCAAATATCCAGAACGGGCCCGGGATAGCTACAGTCAACTAACTATTTTAACTTTAGCTGAAGTTTTAGACTTTGTTGATCCGGTAAATACAGGGGTTGGACTCTTTCTGGAATTAAAAAGTCCTTATCTTTATGAAGAAATTGAAAAAGAAATTGTCGCTCTCCTGCAGAAAAAAGAAATATATGAGACTGCTGAAAAGAAACCTTATATATTATTTCTTTCTTTTTCTCCAGCAAGTTTAAAGCGGCTTTCAGAATTACGTCCGGAATCACCACGGATACTTTTAACCAGGAGAAATTTTGTTTCTCCAAAACGCTGGCGAGGCTGGCTGGAAATAACAGAAGAAGTAGCAGCTGGGATTGGTCCCAAAGGACATGTCAGTTTTCCCTGGTATATCGGAGCTGCCCATAAAAAAGGGTTATTTGTTTTTCCTTATGTAATTAATCGTTCCTGGCAGCTGAAGATTTTTTCCTGGTTTAGTGCTGATGGTTATATTACTGATCGCCCTGAAATGCTGGCTGATTTTTACAATAGGGTGCAGGAATTTGGAGAAAGTGTGGGAGAACTGGGGGAAAATATACTCGAAGAGGAAGAGGAAAAAAGTACTGATGATTCCAATCAGCAAAAAAAAAATAATTAATTCCCCTATTTAATGGAATTATCCAAAAAGTTTATGATATAATTTAAATACTAGATATTTATAAAATGAAAACATTTTCAAGCTTAATTTTATTATATGTTTAGTGAATAATAATTTGAATTTATTTAAAAATCAGGAGGGTTAAATTATGCAGAATTTTACTTTTCAAAACACAACTAAAATAGTTTTTGGTCGGGATACAGAAGAAGAAGTGGGCCAATATACGGCAGAACATGGTTCCAAGGTGCTGCTGCATTATGGTGGAGGTAGTATAAAAAAATATGGAACCTATGATAAAGTGGTTGAATCACTCAAAAAAGCAGGAGTGGACTATGTAGAACTGGGTGGAGTTGAACCCAATCCAAAACTTTCTCTGGTTAAGGAAGGGATTAAGCTGGCCCGGGAAGAAAATGTAGATTTTATCCTGGCAGTTGGTGGAGGTAGTGTTATTGACTCTGCTAAAGCAATTTCTGTTGGTTATTTTTATGATGGTGATGTCTGGGACTTCTTTACTAGAGAAGCTGAAATAACTGAGGCTCTGCCAATTGGAGTTGTTCTGACTATTCCTGCTGCTGGAAGTGAATCCAGTGGGGCTTCTGTTGTAACAAAAATGGATGGAATGTATAAACGAGATATTGGCTCTGATTTAATCAGACCTCAATTTGCAATTATGAATCCTGAAATAACATTTACTTTACCAAATTATCAGACAGCCTGTGGAGCTGTAGATATTATGGCTCATATAATGGAAAGATATTTTACAAACACTGAGAATGTTGAGTTAACAGATAGATTATCAGAATCAGCTTTAAAAACTATTATTAAAAATGTGCCAGAAGTACTGAAAAATAATGAGGATTATGCGGCCAGAGCTGAAGTAATGTGGACAGGAACAATTGCTCATAATAATTTGCTTGGCACTGGTAGAGAAGAAGACTGGTCTTCCCATGGAATTGAACATGAATTGAGTGGAATTTATGATGTTGCCCATGGTGCAGGCCTGGCAGTTGTTTTTCCGGCCTGGATGGAATATGTGTATCAGCATGATTTAGAAAGATTTGCTCAATTTGCGGTTCGAGTCTGGGATGTAGATCCTGATTTTAAAGATCTGGAATGGACTGCTCGTCAGGGAATTAAAAAGACCAGAGAATTCTTTAAGTCAATTGGAATGCCGGTTACCCTGGAAGGTCTTGATGTTCCAGCTGATCGACTCGAAGAAATGGCAGAAAAGGCAACAGAAAATGGACCAATCGGTAACTTTGTTAAATTAGATACAGAAGATGTTTTAAATATTTATAAAAGTGCATTAAAGTAATGGCTGGAGGTGCCTAAATGCTGCAGAAAATATCTGCCTTTGTTTTTTTATTGATCGTCTGGTTTATCTTTGCAGGAAAAATAAGTGTTGATGTTTTAATAATAGGCAGTGCAGCTTCACTTCTGGTGACCCTTTTTTTTAGTGATATGTTATTCAGGGAAGTTCACCGTAGACTTCCCTGGTATCACTATTTACGTAAGCTGGCACTTATCTTATTATTTATTCCTGTGTTTTTTTATGAAGCAGTAACAGCTGCTTTAAAGGTTTCTAAACATGTTTTTGAAAAAAATCCTTCCTTTAATCCTGGAATTGTTAAAGTTAAGACTGAACTTACCGATATTACAGGCCTGAGTTTACTGGCCAATCTCATTACACTGACTCCAGGGACATTAACTCTCGACTATGACAGAAGCGAAAAAGCTTATTACATCCACTGGATTGATGTAGAAACAGTGGAAGAGGCGGAATTAAAAAAGAAAATAATTGCCCGTTTTGAGCGCTGGGTGGGAGTGATTTTTAGATGATTATTGGACTTGCTATTTTTTTTACCATACTTTCGGTCATTGTATCCTACCGGGTGGTAGTTGGTCCTACCATTACTGATAGGTTAATTGGTGCTGATACAATAGGAATTTTTATGTCTCTGGTAATGCTGATGATTGCTCTTGAATACGATATTTATCTTCTGGTTGATATTGTACTTGCCTATGCAGTCTTATTATTTATTGATATGCTGATTTATGCTAAATATTTTGAGCACGGGGAGCTGTATAGATAATGCCAATTAGATTAATAATCTCATATTTTTTAATGGGAACCGGTTCTGCTTTTGCTGTGGTAACCGTACTTGGATTACTTCGTTTTCCTGATGTCTATACCCGAATTCATGCCGGAGCAGTAGTACTGACTATTTCTGCGGTGCTGGTGACAATGGGGACTGCAATTTATGTCTGGAACTTTTTTTTGAGTGCGAAAATCGTTCTAATCGGAATCTTTTTTCTTTTTTCTAATCCAATGGCAACTCATGCAATCGCCCGGGCTTCTTATAAACGTCAGATTGCTTTACCAAAGGAGTATGAGATAGATGCCTATTCTGATTATTTAGGGAGAGATGACTAATGGCTGTACTGGAAGTTATTTTAGTAATTTTTTTAGTTTTTTCGGCTCTAATGGCTGTTCGCTTTGATGAAGAATTGATTTCTATAATTTTTTTATCTATTTTCTCCCTGATTTTAACAGCATTATATCTTTTGCATAAGGCTGCTGATGTAGCTCTGGCAGAGGCTGTAATTGGTGCTGGTTTGAATACAGCAATTTTTATGAGTGCAATCAGTCAGATAAGACACGGAGATTCTGACTGAAAACACAGCCGGGGGTGGTGAATTTGAATAAACTAATAAAAAAAATAATGAGCTTATTTATTCTGGCTGGTGTAACTTATGCACTTTATCAAAACTTTTCTCTAATGCCTGAGTACCAGGGATTAAATGAAGGGCTTTCCAGTTATATTATTGAATCAGGACTAAATGATACTGGCTCACTTAATTTAATTACTGCTGTACTATATGATTATCGAGCTTTCGATTCTCTGGGGGAAAGTACTGTTATTTTTGGTGCAGTTAGTGGAATAGTTCTTATTTTATCCCGCAAAATGCTTCCTGTTTCTTCTAAGGGATTGTCATTTATTGTTAAAAGAACTTTAGGGATTATGACTCCTTTTATAGCACTTTTTGGGCTTTATGTTATTACTCATGGTCATCTTACTCCTGGCGGAGGTTTTCAGGGAGGAGTAATACTGGCGGCAATTTCTATTATTTTTAGTATAGTATATGGTAGTGCCTTTGATTATCGCCGTTATAGTCCGCAAACTAAAACCGCTCTGGAAACAGGGGGAGCTATGATTTTTCTGGGACTGGGTTTGGCCGGAATTATTCTGGAGGGCGCATTTTTGCATAACCTTGGTTTTTTAACTGCCGAAACAGGGACTTTAATTTCTGCAGGTAGTATTCCCTATATAAACATTGGAGTAGGTTTTAAGGTTGGGGCAGGACTGGCTATTATTTTTTACAGTATGATTCAAAAAACTTTTGAGGAGGATTTTTAATGTTTAATAATTTAATTTTTATCATCCTCTTTATGCTTGGCTTTTATGCTCTGGTTATCAAAACTAATTTAATAAAAAATGTAATTGGATTAAATTTAATGGAAGCAGCTGTTTTCTTCTGGGTTATTTCATTTTCTGATATCGGAGGTAAAGTTTCCATTCATAAATTGGGAGAAGAAGTAACAAAGTTTAATGATCCTGTGCCTCAGGCCTTAACTTTAACAGGTATAGTAATTGGTGCCAGTACTGCGGCTCTGCTTTTAACTTTAATAATAGAATTAAATAAATTTAGTGGAACAATAGACAGAGACCAATTAGAGGGGCTGAATGACTGATGAGTTGGATGAACATTGAACTGATTTTGCTAATTGCTTTACCGGCTCTGACTGCAGTAATTATGTATTTCAGCAAATATTTTAAGCAGCGGCTTCGAAACTTTTTTGCAATTACAGGAGCTGGAATAGAACTTTATTTGATTTTTTCTTTATTTGTTGTAAATTATGAGGCTGTAAAAAAGTCTGATTTTTTTCTCCAGTATACTATTGGTTATCAGAATACACCCTTTGTAATAAATTTTGCTATGGATAATTTGAGCCTGCTATTTTCGTTAATAGTGACTGGAGCTGTATTTTTAATTGTTATCTTCTCGACTCAGTATATCAGAGACAAAGAACATAGATATTTTGCTCTCTTTTTTCTGGTTCTGGCTGCAATCCAGGGCAGTATTCTGACTGCTGATCTTTTTACCCTGTATTTATTTATTGAGACAATTACCATTTTTACAACGCCCCTAATTTCTTTTAAGAAAACCGAGGAAACAACCAGGGCAGCAATGCAGTATTTATTTTATGGGATTACCGGTGGGATCTTCTTTTTTATTTCCATGATCTTAATTTATTTTAAGCTGGGAACTCTTAAAATGGCAGCAGTAGCTGAATCATTTTCTTTAATCTCAGCTCCAATGCAGCTTACAATTATAATTTTCTTTCTGCTGGCTTTAATTATTAAGCTGGGAATTTTCCCGATTCATTTCTGGCTGCCTCGAGCTCACAGTGCCTGTCCTGCCCCAATAAGTGCTCTGCTTTCGGGTGTGCTTTTAAAAGTTTATCTTTACATATTTATGCGTTTATTCTGGACTATGATTTCCTTTGATTTTTTAGTTAATCTGCACCTTAATGCTTTTGTGCTTGATCTGGCCTTAGTTTCGAGTTTAATTGGCCATATTTTTGCCCTGCAGGCTGATAACTTAAAGAAAATGCTTGCTTATTCAAGTATTGGTCATATTGGCATGATTCTGGCTGTGCTGATGCTAAACACCGAAGCCGCTTTTTACGGAGGACTTCTGCATATTATTGCTCATTTATTGATGAAATCCGGACTTTTTTTAAGCAGTGGTTATTTACTGCAGAGAACTCTTTCTCATCACATAGATGATCTAAAAGGGATTGGTCATAAAAACAGACTGGTCTTTATTGCTTTTATTACTATCTGTCTGGGAACAATTGGTATGCCGCCTTTAATAGGTTTTGTCAGCAAATGGTATGTGCTGCTTGCTTTTTTAAAAGCCAGGCATTTTTTTGGGGCATTTGTGGTTGGGGCAGGAAGTATAATTGCTCTTATCTATTATTTGCGCTATATCTCGCAGGCCTATGAGACAGTTAAATCTGAGAGTCTTAGTTTAAAGGAAGAATTTTTTTCACTAAGAGAAATTTTTAATTCGACAAATATTATGAAAACCGTTATCTATATTTTTACCCTGCTGGTTATTTTCTTCGGGCTGAGTTATCAATTATTTGAATTACCAGTTAATACAGCTATTTTTGAACTATTAAATCCGCAGAAATATATTGAGCTTGTTCTGGGAGGTTGATTAATGGATATTAAAATTTTATTTTTGATTTTGGTACCTCTGGGTACAGCCTTTTTAATACCTTTTATCGATCTGATAAATGCTAAATTAAGGCGCTTTTTTGTTCTGCTGGGGATATTACTGGAATCATATTTAATTATAAGTATTATAATAAATAATTATCAGAGCCTTAAAAGTGGTGATTTCTTCCTGCAGTATTATCTTGGAGGCTGGCAGCCACCTATTGGTATTTCTCTAGCGATGGATGCTCTAAGTCTTGTTTTTGCTGTGATTACAGCTTTGAGTCTTTTTCTGATTGTTATTTATTCGATTGGTTATATAGGTCATCATGAGGGGAAATATTATGTATTATATTTTTTAATCGCTGCAGCCTCAATGGGCGCTATTTTAACAGCCGATATGTTTAATATTTATGTCTTTATCGAAATGCTAACTATTACTTCTGGAGCACTAATTGGTTTTAAAAGAAGCCAGGAAGCAAGTGCTGCAGCAATTAAATATTTAATTTATAATGTTTTAGCAGGACTACTTTTTTTCCTGGGAGTACTGCTCATTTATTTTAATCTGGGAACCCTAAATATGGCAGATATTTCTCAGCATTTTGCCAGTCTGGAAAGTGGAATTCAGCTATTTATAACAGCTATTTTTCTAACAGCTATTTTAATTAAAATGGGAGTTTTTCCCTTCTTATTCTGGCTACCCAAAAGTTATGATACTGCTCCATCACCGGTAACTGCTGTTTTATCAGGGGTACTTTCAAAAGTTTATCTTTATATTTTTATCAGGATTTTCTGGACAGTTATAGGTTTTAAAACTTTAGAAGCTTTGAATTTAAATATATTACTGCTTGATCTGGCACTTTTTTCTTCATTTTTAGGTCATCTTTTTGCTCTGCAGTCAGATAATATTAAGCGGCTTTTAGGATATTCCAGCATAGGCCATATTGGGATGATAACTGCGGTAATTATGCTTAATACAGAAGCTGGGTTTTATGGAGGTATTTTGCATATAATTAGTCATATGTTTATGAAGGCCGGCCTTTTTGTTGCCTGTGGTTATTTGCTTCAGTATACTCGCTCTCATGCCTATCGGGATTTTAAAGGGGTTGGGATTAGAAACCGCTCAGTTTTTGTTGCTTTTATTGCTCTGCTTTTAAGTATGATTGGGATGCCACCCCTGCTGGGTTTTGCCAGTAAATGGTATGTATTGATGGCTTTTTTAGAAGCACGTAGTTATTTTGGTGCTTTTATAGTTATTTTTGGAAGTCTGACAGCCGTAATTTATTATCTGCGTTATATTGCCAAGGGTTTTGAAGAAATCAAACTGACAGAAGATGATTTAAAAGAGGAAATTTACAGCAGGCCCCTTTTATCTGTTCTTTACAGAGAAAAAATAGTCAGTTTTATTACTTATGCCTATACAGCAATAATTATTGGTTTTGGACTTGGGTTTAGATTTTTTGATTTACCGCTTAGAATGTCAATTGAAAGTGTAATGAATGTAGAAAGATATATAGAATTAGTACTGGGAGGTTAAATTATGGCTGTTATCTGGCAGCAGTTTCTGTCGAGTTTTCAATTTGATAGTTATTTTCCTCTGCTGGCTGAAGTAGGAGTTATTTTAACTCTGATGACAGCTCTGGCAGCCTGGAATTATATAAAAGAAAATAAATTCTGGTATTATATTTTAACATTTGTGTATCTTTTAAGTTCGCTGGTTGTAATTCTTACAAATGACTGGTTCTTCTTTCTTTTTGGCTGGGAGATGGTAACTCTGGCTACAACCTTTATGCTGGCCTGGAGTGACTGGAAACTGGTTCGGCAGTATTTTGTAATTCAATTCAGCGGCAGCAGTATTCTTCTTTTTGGAGCTCTGGCAGCTAATGCATTTGGTTATGCAAAAATTGGAGCAATTAATTCTATACCTCTGCAGTTTTTATTGATTATGGGAATTGGAATGAAGAGTGGTCTCTTTTTATTTCATTTCTGGCTGCCTCCAATTCATTCAGAAGCACCGGCACCTGTGAGTGCAATTTTGTCCGGCTGGGTTGTTAAACTGGGCTATATATTTTTGCTAAAGATTATTCCACTGGAGAAGGGCAATACCTTTCTATTTTTGTTGGGGCTGGCGATGGTTATTTATGCTGGCTGGCAGGCTCTGCGTTCTGCTGATTTGAAGATTATGCTGGCCTATTCTACAGTAAGTCAGCTGGGATTTATTGCTCTGGCCATTGGTACAGGTGGTAAATATGCTTTTTATGGAGCAGTATTACATATTATTGCCCATGGATTTGCAAAAACAACCTTATTTATCAGCAGCGGTATCTGGCAGAAGGAATATGGAACTCGAATCATTTATGATTTTAGAGATGCTTTGAGCCGCAGGCCAATTACTTCAGCAGCTACAATTTTAAGTTTTTTTTCTCTCGGTGCTGTTGTTTTTACTGCTGGCTATAACAGTAAATATTTAATTAAATCTGCTCAAAATGCGGGATTACTCTCAACAGTGGTCTTTTTTCTGCTTGGTCTGTTAAGTTTTCTCTATGCAGGTAGAGTTATTTACTGGCTCTTTATTAAGGATCAAGATTACAGCAATTTTATTAAAGATCTAAAAAGCGGCTTTAACCATTATCAAATTTATACTCATGATATTTTAGCGCTTTTAATTGGCATGGTGGGTATTATAGGGATCGGTTTTTGGCCGGAACTGCCAGGTAATATTCTGACAGCTTTAGTAGAAAAAGATTTTCATCTGGTAAGTGGGCTGCGGGATACTCTGGTTTATTTAGTCATTTCTGCTTATCTTTTTTATAATAACAGAGGTTTTAAAGTTGAAGCACGCAACAATTTATCCCTGGAAAACTATCTGCAGTTATTCTTAAACTTTGTTTATGGATTAAGCCGTCGGAGTGTTCGCTTTGATACAGAAAAAATATTTGAAACATTTTTTTATAATGCAATTTTTAACGCTTCTCGTCAACTACATGACTTTATCTATCAGGATTTTACAATCCAGCTTTTATGGATTCCTATTTTTTTAACTGTGCTTTTACTCTGGCAGCAGATCTATAGTTATTTTTAAACCTGATTATTTTTATTATTTAAACTATCTAAATATATACTTTTAGTTGTAAACAGCAGAAAAGTTCAAAATTAATTATAGAAAAAATTTAATTAGAGAGGAGAGATAGTAATGGATGTTGTTTTAGAAGGATTATTAGAGGCGATAGAGGATGAAATTGCCGCTCAAGAAAAATATCAGTATTTAAAGCAGCAGACTGATGATCCCAAAGCTAAAGCGCTATTTGAACAGTTAATCAAAGATGAAAAAGGGCATGAAAAACTTCTGCGTTCTCGCTATGAAGCTTTAAAAGATCATCTGCAGGATAAGTAGTTTTATTTTAATCAGCTCGATTAAATTTTAAACTGTAAAAAAGATAAAACAAAAAATATATAAACTTGCAAAAAATTATAAAATTAGCTATAATCAGATTATAATAGTAATTATTCTCAATTAATAGTTGGGGGGAGCTGGTATTTTGTTGCAGTCAAAAATTGAGTTAAATAAATTAGGTGATTTACCCGATTCTGAAATGAGGTTGAGTGAGCTTTTTATTACTTTATCCAGTGCTTTAGATATGGGAAGTTATAAACTGCTTGATCATTCACAGAGAGTTGCCTATATTGCTTTAGAGATAGCAAAAGTATTGGAACTTGGTTCAGAAGATATTAATAAACTTTTGTTAGCAGCTTTAATTCATGATATTGGTATAGTTGATCATGAAAATAAAGAAAGAGCTCAAAATCTTTTTCAGGTAGAGTTGGGTCTTGCTGAATCTCACTGTAAACTGGGGGCAGAATTAACTCAAAAATTAACTTTTATACCTGAACTGGCTGAGATTATTTATTATCATCATCATAAATGGGATGGTAAAAATTTTGATCAGCTTAAAAAAAATAAGATTCCTCTTGCCAGCAGAATTATTCATCTAGCTGACAGAATTGAGGCTTATATTGATCCGGATGTCTTTATCTTAAATCAGGTCGAAAATATTATTAGAGCAGTAAAATCTAAGTCAGCAAGCTGGTTTGATCCAGAGCTAACAAGAGCTTTTTCTATAATTGCCCAAAAGGAATCATTCTGGTTAAATTTAAAAGTAAAAGAATATAAAAATATTTTAACAAAATGGGGTAAAAAAACAAAAGTAAGCATTAATTTAAGTAACCTTGAATCCATGGCGAGTATTGTTGCACATTTGATCGATAGAGTGAGTCCCTTTACCTCTCGTCACAGCTCAGGTGTGGCTACAATTGCTGCCATGATTACTAATGAGCTTGGATATAGTTTGAGAGAGCAGCGGGCAATTAGAATAGCTGGTCTTTTTCATGATTTAGGAAAATTAATTGTTCCCAATAAAATTATTGAAAAAAAGGAAGAACTTACAACCTCGGAATTTAAAGTGGTTAAACAGCATACATTTTATACTTATCAATTATTAAATAAAATTAAGGGGTTGGGCAGTATTCCTGAGTGGGCAGCTTTTCATCACGAACGGCTTGATGGTACAGGTTATCCCTTTAGAATTAAAGGAGATGGTTTAAATACCGGAAGCAGAATTATGGCAGTCAGCGATGTTTTCCAGGCTCTAACTGAAGATAGACCCTATCGGCCTGCTTTTTCTATTTCGAAAGCTTTAAGCATCATTGATGAGATGCAGCAGAAAGCAAAACTAGATGGCGAAATTATTTCTGTTTTAAAAAATGCCATATAAATTTAAATAAGATTTAGAATTAAAAATGGGGGGAGATTAAGAATGGAAACTAAAACAGATATTATTGATAATAATCAGGTTATGATTAGTCCAGTGGGAAATATTGATTTTTCAAATTCTCAGCAATTAAAAGATGAGCTGCTGGAATTGTTTGAGCAGGATTATAAAAAGGTTGTGATTGATTTTTCAGAGGTGGAGAGTATTGACAGCTCTGGTTTGGGGAAGTTATTGCTTTTTCATAAAAGATTAAAGGAAAAGGATGGGACTCTTATTATTAGGAATGTAAAGAGCGATTATATTAAAAATATGTTTGAAATGATTCATTTAAATAAGGTTATTGAAATTGAGGATTAGGCATAATTTTAAATTAAGCTCTTGCAATTGAAATTAAAAGAATAAAAATAGGAGTTGAAGTAATGAAGAATAATGAAGCTGGAGTTCAAAAAGATAAAAAAGAATTTCATTTTGAACTGGAAAGCAGAAAAAAAGCTGTCTGTGAATTTCAGGCTGTGATTTATAAACTTCTTCCAAATTCCATCAGCTCTGATATATTTGCTATGGCCTTACATGAGATTATTATGAATGCTGCAGAACATGGAAATCAGCTAAATCCAGAAAAAGAGATAGATATTGACCTGAAAATTACCGGAGAATATATTGCTGCTGTGGTAAAAGATCAGGGAACAGGATTTAACTGGCGCCAAAAAATCAGCCAGAATTTTGATATCGGTAGAGATAGTGAGAGAGGCAGGGGTATTATGATGACTGATAGGGGTTGTGACAGTTTTTATTATAATCAAAAAGGTAACAAAGCATATTTATTAAAAAAAATTAATTTATGAAAATCAATTTATTCTAACTGCAGAAATTTTAGCTGTAGAAACTAAATTGATTTTTTAACTTTTAAATTATATACTTAAGTCTATCAGTACTTTTTTCTTAAAATAGAGAATTAAAGGATGGGCTTTATGAATCAATCATTATTGTTTTTGACAGTATTAATGCTTATTGCTTTGGGGGTTTTTCTGGTAGTGAAACTGGTTTTTTTAAAGAAAGAAGTTAAGCAGCTAAAATTTAAAGAAGAAAAAAGTTATCAGCTTTTAAAAGAAAAGGAAAATATAATTGAAGAATTGGAAACAAATATAAAATTGAAACTTGAGAAAGCCAGAAATATACATCAGCGGATGCTGCCCGATAAACTTGCTGAACCTGATGATTATTTTATCAGTGATTACTATCAACCAGCCGAATATATCGGTGGTGATTATTACAATATTTTCAAGATTGATCACGGCGCACTGGATCCATTTTTTGATCAGTATTTAGTTTATTTTTTTGATGTTTCAGGCCACGGGATTGACAGCACACTTTTATCGATTTTTGTTAATGAAAGCATTGAAAATTATTTTAAGCTGCGTCACAGTCCTGGTGAAAAAATTTCGACTTCTGAATTAATGAATTATATTGATCAGCGTTATCAAAAAGAAGGATTTCCAGATGATTATCTGGTTTGTTTATTTATAGCTGTTCTCGATATAAAGAAAAATAAATTAAGTTACAGCAGTGGAGGTTTTCAGTATCCAATTTACAAGCTGGATAATAATAATAAACTGACTGAGATTAATATTGGTGGGCTACCAATTTCGACAGCTCTGGGAGCTATTGAAAGTGAGCGCAAAGAACACAGTATTAATTTTGAAAAAAATACAACTCTGATTCTTTCTACTGATGGCCTACTGGAACAGAGTAATGGTTCTGGAATTTATTTTAAGCAGCTGCAGAAAATTTTAGACAAATATAAATTTTTACCGGCACCTTTTTTAAATGATTTAATTCGCAGTGATTTTTACAATTTTACTGGTGATAATCCTGGTAAAGATGATATAACTTATCTTTTGCTGGAAAGGCCGGAGGGAGAAATTATAAATTTTAGTCTTGATCAGGAAAATGCAGAAACAAAAAAGACTGAAATTATGGAATTTTTAAATCAGAATCTTTGGTCCGGACACAGTCAGCTTAAAACACTTAAAAAAATAATTATTAATCAGCTAAAAAACCTGGACTCTGAAGTTAAAGTGAAAGCAATTAACAATCAGCAGCTTTTGATGTTTGGACTGGAAAAAGAAAACAATGATAGTGGCTGGGAAACTCTGTTGAAAAATTTCCCGGATTTAACTTCTATTGCTGAGATGGATATAAATTTGAATGGTAATAGCACTGCTGATATTTTATTTAATCAAGCTGAAATTTACTTTAGCCACAGCAGCTTAAATAATAGGATTTTTATTATGCTGATCAAAGAGGATAATCTAAACTTAAATTAAAATTTTTAATCTTAATTAGGACAGCCAAAACAAATATAAAAAGGGGTGTTAGTATTGTTAGAAGAATCTTTAGAAATGCAGGTAGAAGAAAATACAGCTGTTTTGAAATTAGATGGAGAAGTAATTTTTGATAATTCGAATCAGCTCAAGGAAAACGCAAAGCAAAAACTGTCTCAAAATAAAGATATTTCCAGATTAATTATTGATCTTTCGCGTGTTCCTTATCTTGATAGTTCCGGAGTAGGAGTTCTTTTATCATTATTTAAATTTATGAGAAGTAGAGAAGGATCTTTGTTTATTGCGGAACCGAATGAAAAAATCAAACGGGTTTTTGATGTTACAAAAATGACTGAGATAATTCCTGTTTATAACAGTCTGGAAGAAGCTGTAACTCAAAACTAAAATAGAGCTGGGGTGTTTTAAATGCAGAAGCCAGAGTTAGAAGAAAAATTTAAAATTGGCTGTAAAGCAGCAGAGATTTCTCAACTTATAGAAAAAATATTTATGGTGATTGAGGGGTCTAGCATATCAGCTGAGGAGCTTAAATTTAATCTAGAAATAGCTGCTCGTGAAATGCTGGCAAATGCAATTGAACATGGCTGTGCTTTAGCTGCAGAAAAGTCTAGTAGGACAGAAAAAATGGGGATTAAAGTTATGTTAAAGGTCAGTGGGAAAACACTTAAGCTGACAGTGGAAGATCCTGGCCCTGGTTTTGACTGGGTAAAATATGATTTAGAAACAATGCCTGTCTTTGAGGAAAAAGGTCGAGGATTAAAAATGATTTATCAGGTTTCAGATCAGCTCAAATTTAATTCTACAGGAAATGAGATTACAGCAATTTTTAAGGTCTGATCGAAAAATATAAAATTAGATAAAAAATAAAGAGATTTAATAAACGGGGGGAAGAAAGTGCTAAAAAAAATTAAGGGTTCTATGTTTGCAAAATTTGCTCTATCTTTTTTAATTATTATTATTTTATTTGCCGCAGCCAGTTATATTGAATACCATTATTCTCATCGAGTAATTGAGATGGAAGAAGAAGTTATGGATATGCAGAGTTTTCAATTAGAGCTGGCCAATTTAGAGATTGATCATCATCTCTGGATGATCAGTCTTTATGATATGATGATTGGAGGACCGGCACCTGAATTGGGGGATCATACAGAATGTAATCTGGGTCAGTGGTATTATAGTATTACCCCAGAAGATTATTTTAAAGAACCATATCAGGCAATGGAAGCTCCACATAAACATTTACATCAGCACGGTCAGGAAGTTGTTGCTTTATTTAAAGCAGGTCAGGTGGAAGAAGCACAGAGGGTTTTTAATCAAGATATTAAACCGGATCTAAAACTGGTTCGAGAACATTTAAGTGAGATGATAAGTTTAACTGAGACAGAAATTGATCAGCTCAAAGCTGAAAAAGCAGAAATGATGGTTTTTTCTGATAAAATATTCTTTACAGTTACAGTAATTACCCTGCTGTTATCAGCATTAATAGCCTGGATTTTAACCAGAACAACCGTTGGTCCCATTAATCAGCTGGTTGAGCAGGCTGATAAAGTTGCTGAAGGAGATTTGAGAAACAAGGTTGAAAGCAAAAAGACAGATGAACTTGGAACTTTAGTCACTGCTTTTAATAAAATGATTGATACCCTGCGTGATCTGGTTTATAATATTGATGATAATACAGATGCTGTTGTGACAGCTGTTAAGGATCTAAATTCAGTTTCTAAAGATACCGGACGCAGTGCAGAAGATATTGCACAGAGTATGACAGAAGTTGCTGAAGGCAGTGAGGCTATAGGCAGTGAAGTCAATGAAGTTAAGGATGTTGCAAAACAGCTTAATCAGGAAGGTAAAACTTTAAAGAAAAATACAGAAGAAAGTTTAAAAATGGCAGATCTGTCTGCAGAATCAGCCGAAAAGGGACAGCAGGCAATCAGGCAGGCAATCAGTCAGCTGGATGTAGTCAGTGAAACAGTTAACTTTGCAACCGAGGCTATAGAAAAGCTGGGCAAACGCTCAAAAGAAATAGGCGATATGGTGGCAATGATTGAAGGAATTTCTTCTCAAACTAATTTACTGGCCCTAAATGCAGCAATTGAGGCTGCCAGAGCAGGAGAAAAGGGAAGAGGATTTTCAGTTGTAGCTGAAGAAGTGCGAGAACTGGCAGAAGAGTCTTCGGAAGTAACAACTCAGATTAGTTCTTTGATTGAAGATATTCAATCGGAGACAACTGCAACTGTCAATTCTATGGATACTAATATTGAAGAAGTGAATAAACAAATTCAGATTATTAACGAAGCGGGAGATTCTTTAGAAGAGATGGTTACTGCTTCCGAAAAGACCACCAAAAAAGTAAGAGATATGCACGAATTTGCAGATTACCTTGATGAAATTATTGATACGATTAATAATGCTGTTGATAATGTTGGTGGTGCTATTGAAAATAACTCTGCCAGTGCCGAAGAGGTTTCAGCTCTGGCTGAAGAACAGAGTGCAACAGTGGAAGAAATCTCTGCTTCTGCAGATGAATTAGAGAATATGGCAAATCATTTACAATCATTAATTAAAAAATTTGAGGTTAAATAAAATGAAAGAACAAAACTTGAGTCAGAAAATAAAAGAAAAGGCAGCCGCTGTTGAAGAAAGAATAATTGAGCTCCGACACCAAATTCATCAGAATCCAGAACTTTCCTTTGCGGAAAAAGAAACCGCTGCTTTAGCAGCGGCAGAAATGAAAAGGCTGGGTTTTGAGGTTAGAGAAAATATTTTTGGCACAGGTGTTACTGCTACTTTTAGAAATAGCAGTAATACTAATGCAAAAACTCTTTTAATCAGGGCTGATATGGATGCTCTACCTGTTGAAGAAAACAATAAGCTTGAGTTTAAATCAAAAAAAGAAGGAGTTATGCATGCCTGTGGACATGATGGACATACTGCTATTTTAATTGGGACTGCAATGGTACTAAAAGAAATGGCCGCAGATTTTAATGGTAACTTAAAATTTCTGTTTCAACCGGGAGAGGAAACTTCCGGTGGAGCTGAGGGCATGATTAAAGAAGGAGTACTTAAAAATCCTGATGTTGACGCAGCATTAGGGCTGCATCTCTGGGGCAGCACTCCCGAAGGAGTGGTAGAATATAAAAGTGGGCCCTTTATGGCTTCACCTGACCGTTTTGATCTTAAAATTATAGGTAGAGGTGGCCATGCTGCCCGTCCTCAGAACACAATTGATCCAATTCCAATTGGTGCTGAAATAATTTCTGCTCTGCAGACAATTGTCAGTCGCCGGATTGACCCTCTAGAATCAGCTGTTATTTCTGTCTGTAATTTTGAAGCTGGCAGTACTCATAATGTAATTCCTGATCAGGCAGTACTTAAGGCTACAGTTCGATCTCTAAAAAGTGAAGTTCGGGAAGAACTGGCAGCAAGTATAGAAAAAGTAATTAAAAATATCTGTAATATTTATGGTGCTGATTATGATTTTAATTATATTTTTGGTTATCCACCGGTAGTTAATAATCTGGGGATGACTGAGATTCTGGCTGAGGCTGCAGCTAAAGTGCTTGGTGAAAATCGAGTCAGAGAAAAAGAGAAAGCAGAAATGGGAGGAGAGGATTTTTCCTATTTTGGGCTAAAAGTTCCCTCAGTATTTTATTACCTGGGAATCGCCCCTGAAGATGAGATAATTAATCATCATCAGTCTGATTTTAAATTTAATGATTCAGTTTTAAAAGATGGTGTTGCAGTGATGGCTCAGACTGCATTTGATTTTTTCTCTTCTTAGAAGTATAAGCATAAAAGCCGGGTGAAATAGTAAAAAAAGATAGTAAGTTTAGATTTAATTGGGTTAACTGGTGCTGGAGGGAGCTAAATATTAATGAGACAGAATAAAACTATTTTAATAGTTGATGATAGCGAATTGAATATTAAGATCTTAAGTGATATATTAAAAGAAAAGTCTTATCGAATTGCTCTAGCAAGAAGTGGAAAGGCAGCCTTAGAATTTGTAAAAATGAAAAAACCAGATTTGATCCTGCTCGATATTTTGATGCCCGAAATTGATGGTTTTGAGGTCTGCACCAGATTGAAAGCCAATCCTGAGACCAGACAGATTCCAATTATATTTATTAGTGGCCTTGATAAGAGTGAGCATATTGTCAGAGGATTTAAAGCAGGAGCGGTTGATTATATTGTAAAACCTTTTCAAAAAGAAGTTGTTCTGGCCCGGGTTAATACTCATCTAAAGTTAAATGAAACCCGGCAAAAGTTGAAGCGGAAAAACAGGAAATTAAAGGATCTTTTAAATGAGGTAGAATATTTATCTTTTCATGATGACATGACAGGGTTATATAACCGCAGATATTTTGAAAATGAACTGGACAGGTTGGATGCATCTCGACGTTTACCAATTACTCTTTTAGTGGCAGATATGGATAACTTAAAAATTGTTAATGATAATTACGGCCACAAAATGGGTGATATGTATATTAAAGCAGCAGCGGAGGTTCTGGAAAAATCAAGCAGGAATGAAGATATAGTTGCCAGGATTGGTGGAGATGAGTTTGCAATCATTTTACCGGAGACAGATTTCAGGACAGCAGAAAAAATATATCAGCGGATAAAATTTAATCAGAGAAAGTATAACCAGCAGCGGGAGCTGGTTGAATGTCTTAATATTTCTCTTGGTTTTGCTGTTAAAACTAAAAGTGAACAGAATTTGGACCAGATATTTAAAAAGGCAGACAAAATGATGTATAATAATAAGGGGAAGAGAATTTATTCAAGTTAGAGAACTGAGTCAATGAGCAGCGAGTATTGAGTAAAAATGGAGGCATAGATATGGATTATATTAAAAAATCACTTAAGCTGGAAAATGTTTGTTATGATATTAGAGGTCCTGTGCTTGATGAGGCGACCCGTCTGGAAGAAGAGGGATACAATATTTATAAATTAAATATTGGCAATACAGCTCCCTTTGGCTTTAATGCTCCAGATGAAATTATTCATGATGTAATGTATAACCTGAAAAATGCACAGGGATACTGTGAATCAAAAGGTATTTTTCCGGCCCGCAAAGCAGTAATGCAATATTATCAGAAAAAAGGAATTATGGATGTAGAAATTGACGATATATATATTGGTAATGGAGTCAGTGAACTAATTACTATGGCTATGCAGGGGCTTTTGGATAACGGTGATGAAGTATTGATTCCGATGCCTGATTACCCTCTCTGGACGGCTTCGGTAAATCTAGCTGGTGGTAAAGCTGTTCACTATCTTTGTGATGAGCAGTCTAAATGGTATCCAGACCTTGATGATATTCGTTCCAAGGTTAATACCAATACCAAAGCAATTGTGATTATTAATCCCAATAATCCAACTGGAGCAAATTATCCGGAAGAAATTTTAGAGGGGATTATAGAAATCGCAAAAGAAAATGAGCTAATTATTTACAGTGATGAGATCTATGAAAAAATAACATATAATGGTGCCGAACACACTTCGATAGCTACTTTAACTGAAGATGTGCTGGTGGTTACTTTCAGTGGTCTTTCTAAATCGCACCGGGTTCCTGGATTTCGAGCTGGCTGGATGATGCTTAGTGGTCAGAAGTATCATGCAGAAAGCTATATTGAAGGACTAAATATGCTTTCTTCTATGCGGCTTTGCAGTAATGTTCCCTCTCAATATGCAATTCAGACTTCACTGGGTGGATATCAGAGTATTGATGATCTGGTGCTGCCGGGAGGAAGGCTTAAGGATCAGCGTGATCTGGCCTATAAAATGCTGACAGATATACCTGGCATTAGCTGTGTTAAACCAGAAGCCGGTCTTTATTTATTTCCTAAAGTTGATACAGAGAGGTTCAACATTACAAATGATGAGCGATTTATTCTTGATTTCTTAACTCAGGAGAAGGTTCTTTTAGTTCAGGGTAGTGGTTTTAATTGGCCGGAACCCAATCACTTCAGGCTGGTCTTTTTACCACCTGAGGAGGATTTGAAAATTGCTATTGGTAGGCTGGAGAAATTTTTAAGCAGTTACAAGCAGTAATTATTAAAAATTATTAGATGATTATCAGCAGACCCTTTCTCTGGTTTTTTTCCACTGCAATTTAAATAAATTTGATTATCAATCTGCAGGAGATATTTTGATTAGGAATTATTATTTTTTAAATTTCATTCAGGAAAGGGGAGACTGGGAGATGAAAAAAGTACTTGCTTTAGTGGGAGATTATTATCATCCTTCCGATTATTTAAAACAGGCTTTAAAGATGATAATAAAAAAGAACTATCATCTGGATATTTACAGTAATCATCAGGAGATTAACTGGGATGGGTTGATGGAGTATGATGTTTTGATTTTAGCAACCTGGGGTAAGATAAATGATCCGGAAGATGAGGCTTACTGGCTGGATGAATACCATGAAAAAAGAATTGATCAGTTTCTGGCTGAAGGAGGTAAGCTGTTTTTAGTTCATTCGGGCACTGCAAGTTATCCTGAGGACAGTTTATTTAGAAAAATTGCCGGGGGACACTTTATTGAGCACCCGGAAGATCATCCAGAGATGACACTGCGGACAGTAGTTGAAAATCCACTGACCAGAGGGATTAAAGATTTTCAAATAAAAGATGAGCAGTATTTTATGGAAATTGACCAGGAAGAAGTTGAAGTCTTCTTAAAAGCTGTAAGTAAAGAATTTGGAGAAAGCACAGCCGGCTGGATGAAGGATTATAAAAATGGAAAAGTAATAGTGCTAACACCGGGTCACAGTCTGGAAGTTTTTGAAGAAAAAATGATGCAGAAATTGATTAATAATATCTTAGAATTATAATCTAAATATTTATTTATATTTATACTCTTTGGCTTAAATTGCTATTAGGTGTCAGGATGTCAGTGTTGTTGATCTCTGTCAGGAGAAAGGAGTATAAAATGAAATCTTTAGCAGAAAAGATTGAAAAAATTGTTGAGGCTGATTTTGATGTGCATCATATATTTAAGGAAATTGTGCAGAGTAGATCTGTTTTCACCCGGGATGAAGAAATTATTGATCTGTTATTTATTAAAAGAGAGCACTTAAATGAACGGGTCGAAGCTTCTCCTATTTTTTCGGCGGCTAAAATTTTAGTTGCTACAACTCATGGGCTGGTTTATGCGGAAGAGGGATTTAAGGAGATTAGCGATAAATATCTTGGATATAAAATGAAGCATATTTATTATGACAAGATAAGTGCTCTGGAGCTTGATCTCTGTCTTTTACAGGGTAAGTTTGAGGTTATAACTTCTTCGTCTATTGAACCCGAAATTGTGGTTGAGTTTAATACTGCTAATTACTATCAGCAGTTTGAGGAATTTGTTAAAATAATTCGAAAAGAACGAATTGGTTATAATCATAAAAATTGAGCAATTAAATCAAAAGCCCTTCCAAGTTTTGTGATATGATCCCCTTCTGATAGACAGATTAAATAATATAATTCTGTTTATCAGAAAGGGGATTTTTTATGTCTGAAGAACACATTTATTAAGTTTTTATATACAGCTGAAAATATTTTTTTAACTATTTTTATTTAAGCTGTTTTAACACCGGGCTTATTTTTGTTTCTGAACTGTAGATATAATACCGCTGCCAGTAAAGCAACACCTAAAATATCAGACTGCCAGCCTGGAAATAATAGTGCTATAGAACTTCCCAACAGAATAAATCTTTCGAAAATAGTAGTCTGTCGGTTTAGATAACCAAGTACTGCTGCTGCTAGCGAAAAAACTCCCAGAATTGAACTTCCAGTTATTAAAATAACCTGAGATATTGTTGTGTCTATCAGGAGCAGAGAAGGCGAATATGCAAAAACAAATGGCACCACAAAACCAGCAATAGCAAGTTTAACAGCTGTAATTCCTGTCCGCAGTGGGTTGGAACCTGCTATACCTGCTCCGGCATAAGCAGCGAGTGCGGCTGGAGGAGTCAGATCTGCTACTACTCCAAAGTAAAGTACAAAGAGATGAGCGGCTAAAATTGGTACTCCCAGTTGAGTTAAAGCTGGTGCAGCCATAGTTGCCAGCACAATATAGGTTGCTGTTGTTGGTAATCCTGTTCCTAAGATAGTACAGGCAACCATGGTGAAAAATAGAGCCAGGAATAAATTACCCTGTGCCAGAGCAACAGTAAGGCTGGTAAATTTAAGTCCCAGTCCAGTTAAAGTTGTTACTCCAACTATAAAACCAACTGCAGCACAGGCTGCGGCAACTCCAAGGGCAGAAATAGCCCCTTCCCTTAAGGTATCCATTAAATCCTGTAAACTCATCCGGGTATCTTCTTTAAGAAAACTTAAAGCAAAAGAAACAATAATTCCTAAAAAAGCAGCTCTGAGAGGAGTATATCCCCTAAATAGATAATAAAAAATGATTATCAAAGGAGCTATCATATGGCCTCTAGTTTTGAGAACAGTTAAAAATTTTGGAATTAATTCTTCACTCATTCCACTTAAACCAGCTTTTTTCGCTTCAAAGTGGACCATCAAACCAACTGTTATATAATACAAAATTGCTGGTAAAATTGCAGCTTTGGCAATTGTAACATAGGGAACACCAATAAACTCGGCCATAATAAAGGCAGCAGCACCCATAATTGGGGGCATAATCTGGCCACCTGTAGAAGCTGACGCTTCAACGGCAGCTGCAAATTTAGCATCATAACCAACTCTTTTCATCAACGGTATTGTAAAAGAGCCAGTGGTTACTGTATTGGCAACAGAACTACCAGAAATTGAACCCATTAAACCACTGGAGACAACAGCAGCTTTGGCTGGACCACCAGTAGTTCTTCCAGTAAGAGACATAGCAAGATCAATAAATAAGTCACCAAGACCGGTTCTTTTAGCAAAGGCTCCCAGAAGTAAAAAGAGAAAGATATAGGTAGCAGATACTCCCAGAGGAATACCAAAAATACCCTCAGTTGTAAAGTACATATGACTTGCAATTCTGGACCAGGAATAACCGCGATGGGCTAACATCCCCGGCATTTGCTGGCCGTAGTGAGCATAAAGTAAAAAGATTATAGAAATAACAGGTAATTCAGGTCCTAAGGCCCTTCTTGTTCCTTCCAGCACAATAATAATTGCTAAAATTGCCATAAATTGATCCAGCTGATTGTACATTCCTGCTCTGTGTACCAGAGCCTCATAATTAATAATAATATAAGAAGAAATAGCAATACTTCCCAGGGCAAGTACTAGATCGAAAGCGAGTATTAATTTATTTTTTTTCTTTTTCTTTAAAGCTGGATAAAGAAGAAAGATAAGGGTAAAGATAAAGCCCAGATGAACAGCCCTCTGTTTAAGAGCCAGCAAAACTCCAAAGCCAGCTGTATAAAGATGAAATAAAGATAAAGTTATTGCAATTGTTGAAACTAAAATTGCAGCCAGACCAGTATACTGTCTGTAATCTGTGCTGGGATCATATTTTTTTAATAGCTCATCTTCTTTTAAATGTTCTTTTTCAGCCATTTTAAAACCTCCTTTTAATAAATCTAAAATAGCTAATTTTTTCTGTTTTAATTTGAAGCAGGGTTTCAGTTTTTATTTCTTTATAAAGAGGAAATGTATTCTCCTTAAAAATAAATTCGTGTTTTGCATAATCACTAACTCTAAGTAGAATTTCTGGCAAATACTGATCAATATCTTTAATTATAAACTTATCATCTTTTACCAGGTACTCTCCTCGAACAGCTTCAGTTGGCAGACCCGCTCCATAAGATTCATATTCTGTTCCGGTTAATAATATTTTTCCATCTTTGATTTCAAAGAATTCTATGACCGGGGTTCTGGCTACTGAGTGAAGATATTTAATACTAAATTCTGCGCCTTCCTCAGCTCGTTTTTGCCAGATCAACTTATCTTCTTGATAATCAATTATCTGCAGTACATTTACTTTAAAAACAAAGAGTGAAAATATTACTATAAGTAATAATGAAAGCAAAAAAAATTTTAATAGTGTATTTTTTTTCATAAGAAATGAGAGCCGGGTATTTTTCAATACCCGGTTATCCTCCTTCAATAATTATTTTAAAGGCATAATATAATTTTATCTGATTTAAAGATAATCAAAGATAATTACTAAATTACTTTAATTTCTTTGATAATTTATTTAACCTCATCATAATATTTTTGAGCACCAGGATGTAATTTTACTGTCATTCCATCCATAGCACTTTCCAGTTTAATATCTCTGGCTCTATCGTGAGCAGCAATTAAAGTATCTCTGTTTTCAAAAATTGCTTTAGTAATCTCATAAACCACATCTGTACTTAAATCTGAATCAGCAACTAAGATAGCTTTTAAAGCTACAGTTTGAATATCATTATCCAAACCATTATAACTACCTGCTGGAACAGTTACTCCGGTTAAATAAGGATATTCGCTATTTAAAGCTGCAATATCTTCATCACTAAAGTTAATCAGAGAAATATCCTGTGTTGCTGCAACATCCATAACAGCAGCTGTAGGGATACCAGCAGTTAAGAAAGCCGCATCAATCTGTCTATCTTTAAGACGGCTTGCTGCTTCACCAAATGACAGATAATCTTCTTCTATATCATCGTAAGTTAAACCAAAGAATTCTAAGATTTGTTTTGCATTAGCTTCAGCACCACTACCAGGCGCACCAACTGCTACACTTTTGCCTTTTAGGTCTGCAATTGACTCGATTCCAGCATCACTGCGGACTACAATCTGGATAACTTCGGGATATAAAGCTGCAATTCCACTCATATTATTAACCTGGTTATCTGCAAACTGATTCTCACCATTGACAGCATAACTGGCAATATCATTTTGCAGAATAGCTAATTCTACTTCCTGGTTGTAAATTAAACGAGTATTAGTAACAGAAGCTCCAGTTGATTGAGCAGAGGCATTCATATTATCGATGTTTTCATTTAATACCTTGGCAATTGCTCCTCCTACAGGATAATAAGTACCTGAAGTACCTCCAGTTGCAATTGAGAGGAAGGTTGTTTCTGCAGAAACCATCCCACTGAATAAAAGACTAAAAGTAATAACGGCAGTAACTACTAGTAAATAATTTTTCTTTTTTAACATAGATTATATCTTCTCCCTTCTAGAATTTAATACTTTAACACTTTAATATAAATATTTTTAGATTAAAATGTTCCTATTCAATTTTACAATAATTTGAGTCAAAAAGCAAATAGATAAGAAAGCGTTCAAAGCATAATAGCTTTTAAATACGCGGATTTTAGTATACATTACTTCAAAAACTCAATATATTAATAATAGTCAAATAAATCAAAATGTATTAATAAATCCAGATCTGAAGAGAAATGTTAAAAATATAAAAATAAACAAAGTGAAAACTTGAACAAACACAAAATATAGTTTATAATAAAGATAAAGTTAATATCTGATCAGCCGGGGCCACCTGTCTGAAAGGATATCATATTTTTGCACTTCCTGAATTTAAGGAAAATTTCTGAGGATCAGGGGAGGGGATCTTTTTATGCCTAATTTTACCCTGCCTATTTTTGGTAGGGTTTTATTTTTCTAAGAGTACAAAAGAAAATTATCACAATCGATGGAGGTAAATGATGAAAAAAAGAATTGGCTCAGTAGCGTTGGTTGTAGAGAAAAGAGAGCAGGTAAGTGATCAAATTAATAAAATTTTAAGCAGTCATGCAGAGTGTATTATTGGAAGAATGGGGATTCCATCAGCAGAACATGGGCTGTCCATGATTTCTTTAATTGTGGAGGGAACTCCGGATGAGATAGGTGCAATGACAGGAAAGCTGGGTAATTTGCCCGGTGTGAACTTAAAATCAGCATTAACCAGTGTACAGGTACCGTGAACCTGTCGTATTGTGTAGTAAAATAAAACTTAATGTCGAAAAACACCTATATTCGACATAAAAAAACAAAAAACGGGTGGTACACGGCACCAGTACTTTAATTAGGAGGAGATTATAATTAATTATTTTAAAGAAGAATTTGGAGATAATTATCGGACTGAAATTTGTGATTATATAACTGATGAGAAAATTGAAGGTATTTTAGATTCGGCAAAGGAACCCAGTCAAAAAGAAGTGAAAAGAATAATTGATAAAGCCCTGGAACTTAAGGGGATTACTCCAGTTGAAGCAGCAACACTGCTTCAGGTAGAGGATGAAGAACTGATTGACCGCTTCCTGGAAGCGGCCCGCAGAGTTAAAGAAGAAATTTATGGTAAGAGGTTGGTGATTTTTGCACCCTTGTATTTTGCCAACCAGTGTGTTAATAACTGTCTTTACTGTGGTTTCCGCAAAGACAACCATCAGGTTGATCGCAAAAAGCTTTCACAGCAGGAAATTCGCAGCGAAGTTGAAGCTTTAGAGCGGGAGGGGCACAAAAGACTTTTGGTTTTAACCGGGGAAGCTCCAGTTACTGATTTGGATTATGTTGTAGAAAGTATTAAAACTGCCTATGATGTAAAAACTGAAAATGGAGGGGAGATTAGAAGAATAAATGCAGAAATTGCTCCCTTAAGCACAGAAGATTTTAAAAAGCTAAAAGAATCTGAGATTGGAACCTATACCTGTTTTCAGGAGACTTATAACCGGAAACAGTATCAAAAACTGCATCCAGATGGTCCAAAGAGTAATTATGAATGGAGACTTTCAGTTATGGATAGGGCTCAGGAAGCCGGAATTGATGATGTAGGTATTGGAGCCTTATTTGGACTTTATGATTATAAATTTGATGTGATTGGAATGCTTTTACATGCTGAGTATTTAGATCAAAAGTATGGAGTTGGACCACATACAGTTTCCGTGCCCAGGCTCAATCCTGCTTTGGGAACTCCCTTAGATGAGGTTCCTTATCCTGTTTCTGATGCTGATTTCCGCAAATTAGTTGCAGTTTTAAGATTGGCTGTGCCTTATACAGGAATGATTTTGTCAACCAGAGAGAGTACAGAAATGCGTAATGAACTTTTTGAACATGGAGTTTCTCAGATTTCTGCAGGTTCCCGTACAACTCCCGGTGGTTATGAGAAAAAAGAAGAAAACAAAGAAGAACTGGCCCAGTTCTCACTTCATGATCTGCGTCCAATTGATGAAATAATTACAGGAATCGCAAAGGATGGCTATATTCCAAGCTTCTGCACAGCCTGTTATCGTCTGGGCCGAACCGGAAAAGATTTTATGGATCTGGCTAAGCCAGGTAAGATTCAGGAATTTTGTCGCCCCAACGCAATGCTGACTTTTAAGGAATATTTAGAAGACTATGGAACTGAAGTGAGCCGTAAACACGGCAAAGAATGTTTGAGTGAACTGATGGAGAAACTGGAAAATGATAATCCTAAACTTGCTGAAAATATTGCTGCTAAGCTTGATGATATTTCTGATGGAAAGCACGATTTATACCTTTAGCCTTTAAGTTCTTCAATAATATAATGATTAATATAATGATTTTAACTTAAAATCTAAAGCCAAGTTTTAGTAGGAAAGTGATTTGATTTTAAATGATATAACTTTTTTTAATAAAATTTTTAAAATAAGGAAGTGGGAAAATGAATTCTACAGCCAAGGGAGATCGACCACATATCGCAGTTTTCGGTAGGCGGAATGTTGGTAAATCTTCGTTAATAAATAAACTGACTAATCAGAAGCTGGCCCTTGTTTCCAGCCAGCCGG